>Ga0302140_10004881_pt1 | contig 17045 bp, 13 predicted proteins | sample I_Bog_E1_1_FD_202095 | JGI IMG/M metagenome (GOLD analysis project Ga0302140, IMG submission 202095) | Peat permafrost microbial communities from Stordalen Mire near Abisko, Sweden - I_Bog_E1_1 | ecosystem: Environmental > Terrestrial > Soil > Wetlands > Peat | place: Sweden: Abisko, Stordalen... | reverse complement strand
CCACCCAAAGATTCCCATATAAGCAGGTAATAACACCCATTAATTTTTGATCATAAAATCTTTCATCCAATTCATCTTGGATTTTAAATTCATTTATTCTATCAAGTAAAACATCTCTATCTTGTCCCTCGAATTCCTTATCAAGACCATTAGCACAAGGTTGAAGATGCTTCAAGATAGTAGTTTCCCTTTTAAAAACCTCATCACTAATTGCTCTTTTAGCAATGTTTTGGCCCATTCTTCCTTTTTCTAAATTATTTGTTTTTATAATGCAAATTTTGCATCATAATTTATTTTTGTTGGTTATAGCGTTATTCATCGCAATTCTCGTCTTCTTTCTCATCTTCTTTTTCGATTTTCTTGTCGATTTTGATGTTCTTTGAGAACATTTCAGTCTCATTGGTTTCTCCTGGAGCAAGAGTAATTTGTTCTATAAGTTTTGCTTGTTTTCTTTCCTGGTGTTTCTTAATGTTTGCCTCCCGCCAGGCAGCCATTTTATTTTGCTGAACATTTTTAGTTCCATCTGCTTCTGGATTTGCTTCAGGTTGTTGCCCTTTGGCGTTTTTCTCTGCTTGTTGTGCGAGTCGTTCTTCCTTTCTCTTAGCGTTTCTCTCTCGAAGAGCATCTAGTCTGATTTTTCTCTCTTCTTTAGTTTCTTTCGGCTTTTGAGATTTTGGCTCTTTTGGCTCGTTTGGCTCAATCTCGATTGATATCATCTTTATTTTCGGAATAGATTGCTGTTGTCTAATTTCAAGGTTGCTATGTCCTTTATAACAGTTATATTGATGGACACCAACCGCCAGATGACTAGTAGCAAAAATCTTTGAACAATATTGGTGTTGCATATTGATTTGGAAGTTTTCCATTGCAATCTTTCTGACATTTTCAACTACCCCTAGTGCCCATCCTCTTGCTAAATAAGGCATTAGAACGTTCTTAAAATCATAATTTCCGATGTTCTTGAACTGTCCTCTAGTAAATAAATATTTGAGATCGATAAAAATCTCATCTGGAAATCCTACTTTAAAAGGGACATAATTTTCTCTACCATACCAATCTTTGGCACTAACAATTCGAGGGTTGTGGGAAGAAGTATGTTGCCTGATTGGATTCTTGGAATCAATAAAGTGTTTTCCTCTCATATTTGTTACTATTGCTGCTTCTCTAATCTCAATATATTTTATTATTTCAGCTTTTAGGTATTCACATAGGGCATTAAAATCCTTACTTTTCAGAAACAAGAACTCGTCATATAGATTATCGTACTTCTTTTCTCCCTTCAAATGCTTGACATTATCTAAACATTTCTGTAATATTTCTCTCCCGGCAATATTCACTTGTTGATTTTCTTCCTCGCTGCTTTCCTCATCATTTTCTTCTCCTTCCTCTTCCTCATCATCTTTTCCCTCATCTTGTTTCTTTTCTTCATTCCCTTGCTTGGGATTGAGAATATCTCTTTCGATGATCTTATGGAAAAGAGCTCTGCAGCGTTTCTTCAATTTTTGAGTTGGAAACTGTTCTCCAGTTAGTTCTCGAGCGGCCTTGATGATAGAATTAAAAAGTTTAGTAAGAAATGCTTTGATTTTAGTCTTCCGTACTTTGGGAATGTGGAAGATATCTTCCCAAGAATGTCCAAAAATAACATACTGATCTTCTTTGTCTTCTAGGATGGCTTTAACATTGACAATTATTGCCTCGTAACTATCACTGTCAAAAACACTATCGCCATAGTCATTAGGTTCTTCACCCTGATTTCGATAAGTATAGTCACCTCCCAGTTTGATGTGAGGAAGAGCGATCGGCATAGAAAGTTTCTTTTGCCGAAAGGATTTCTTGGCATTAAAAGATCTTTCCGCCATCTTTTCTTTGGTAGTTCCAGGAAATAAAGCAAGAAATTGTCTGTTAGTATACTTGGTTATTCTGTAAATCATTGAAGTACTAAATCTACTGGTCATGACAACGTTTACCATCTTTGCAATAGAAAATGCTCCAGCGTAAGTTGCATAAAACCTTTTGTTATAGTAAGCAATTGCACATGAGAACAAATCAAAACCTCCAATCACCATTGAAATGTCGGTTTGAATGTTTCCAGTTGCCGGATAGGCTCTCATCACGAACTGAAGCTTTTGCTCATACATTCCTTCTGCTTTCGGAAAATAAACGGTTACGGTGTTCTTATTTCTAGCAACGATGAATTTGTTTCCGTTATTTGATACGATTTTCTTTTCTGCCTTCAATTCTCGATACTTTCCCTCTAAACTATCAACAATGCTACTAATTAAACTCGTAGCTTCCTCTTCTTCTTCTGGTCTAAAACCGATCAGAAAGAAATCGCAATCGTTCATTCCGCCACCATGACCAGAAGTAAGGGCAGACGTAATTGCCCCACCGGCTGCAACAATATGACCTTGTCCTAACTCAATAATATAATCGATCAGAGGAAAATCGATCAGAAGTTTAGCTCTCGCACTATTCGGATCACTAATTCTATTATACATTACAATCTTTTCATACTGGTAAGACCCTCCCATTGGCATATCAGTGACAAATTCTCCAAATCTGTAGTGGAGAATAAAGGCGTAAAGTTCTTCTTCTCGAAGCAATGGCCATCCTACAAACTTTCCATCTTTTCCTCTAAAGATTTCATCAGCTGACATAAGATCTCTAATAAATCCGCTTGTTATTTCTGGAGTCACTCTTTTCGGATAAATCTCTTGTATCTCTCGAATAGATCCTAAGGCTTCAGTCATCGATTTAGCTTTAACCTCGACTACTGGATAGTCGTCTTTAACATCTTCTATTTGTTTTTCAGCTTTGTCGTCATTTTCGAGGAGTTCCATCGCTTTTAAACTAGAAGCAAGGTTTTGTTTGCTTCTTATAAAACTTTTTTGTTTTATTTTCGGTCAAACCTCTAAACCCTCAGCAAAAACAGCAAAGATTTCATAATTAAACATCGTGGTGATCTATTCGCAATTATAATATTAACTAAAACCCCATTATGATATAGTTTAGCTGAATTTCTAAATTTTATTTATTATATAACTCCACCTTCACTAACTTTTTCTTTGATTTTTGGAATCTACCTAGTAGGTAATTGATCATTATTAAAAGTTCAAAACTGATTTTATTTTTTTTTATCTTTCAAAACAAAACAAAGGCTTTCTTGCCGTTGTTAATTTTTTAGAGAACCGCTCTACCCTTTAGAGATTTTTCTAAATCAACTAGCACCATTCTTTAGCAGAAGATGGCAGAAACAGCAAAGAACGTTCAAGAGGAGAACCAACAACAGGAGGAGGTTGAGGAGCTTAGCCCTCATCAGGTAGCAAGAAAGCATTTGTCGGATGCTAAGGAGAAGTTGGCGACTCTTCTCACCACTCTCGACGAGACCAAAGCTACGCTCGATACGGCAAAGACTGCCGGTGTTGTCGAGAAGGTTAAATCAGACCTTGCAGCAATCACATCTTCGGTCGGTGTTGCCGCAGCTGCCGTTGCTGTTGCCAAGAAGGCCGAGAAAGAGCTCAGACTCAAGGGACCTTTCAAGGGCACTCTCAAGCCATTCGACTACCGAGCCATCTTCTTGAAGAACACTTCGGGATTGGTTGGCACTCTCAGCCTCATCAAGGAGTCCTACGGTATCGAGGGAGAGCGAATAGAGCTGCAAGATGAGGAGATCGAGTTTGATGACGGTAACGTCAAGAGGTTCAAGTACTTCGAGATTCCTTGTGAGGACGGAACCAAGGGCCGAATCTACACGTTCCTGTTGCAGAATCCTGAACTTGGCCCCCGCTACTCTGGAGACCTCTTCGATCTGAATTCAGTCAAGAAGGGCTCGTGGATTCTCTACTGTCATCAGTACACCAACAAGCTCTTCTCGATGGGCAAGTTCAAGAACTTCTACCCGGTTGTCTGGCATAACAACGAGGAGCAGGAGCGATTCATCGCACAGAAGATGTTCTTCAAGGATCAGGCTGAGCTGATGTACTACATGTACCAAGTTCAGAAGTACATGGAGGAGAGGATCCAAACTCGCAAGCAGTTTCGTGACAACGCCATTGCCAAGAAGGAGGAGCTCCAGCAGCGTCGTGATGCTCGCCGAGAGGAGAGAGGTGGAAGTGACAACGGAGAGAGGAGTGACAACCGCAGAGGACCTCGCCGAGACAGCGACGAAGGAGATCGCCCTCGTCGTGATCGAGGAGAAAGGGGAAACGATCGTCCCCGTCGTGATGACAACCGTTCTCGAGATGATCGCCCTCGTCGTGATGACAACCGTTCTCGAGATGATCGCCCTCGTGATAACAAGAGAGAGGATCGTCCTCAACAGAATCGAGCTGCTCAGCCCCCTCGTCCCAATCAATCGTGGGCAACAACGGCCAAGGGCAAGACCAAGCAGAACAACAAACCTCGAGAGTACGCTCCAGCCAAGCGCGAGGGAGCTTGGGCCATTCCTCAAGATGAGCACAACAGTGAGGAGGAGGCCTATGTTCCCGACCAGCATGACAGCGGAGAGGAGACCCCCATTCAAAGTGTTCCCGTCCCGATCCCTCAACAAGTTCCGATGCCCTTCTACGGTCAAGCCCCAGCCTTCCCTTCTCCTTTCGGCTATCCTCAGCAGATGCCACAGCAGCCCCAGTTCGCTCCCCAAGCTCAGTTCAGTCCTCAACAGCTCGCTCAGCTTATTATGTTCCTGCAACAACAGCCTCAGCAAACTGGACAATAGATAGAAAAGATAAACAATAGAAAATAAGAATAGAAAATAAAGAGATAAACAGTAGAAAATAAATAAAAAGAAAATATACGATTAGTCGTATATTTATGATTGAAAGGTTAAAAATAATTTGATGATGTTTATTCGATAACGTTTTATTTGAACTTATCGGTAACGGCGGGGTGATACACTGGATAACTTCCAACCCAAGGATGATAATGAACAAAACACGATTTACACAAGACCATGGTTTTAATATAGTAACAACATTTCTCTTCATTACCACACAAATGACATTCTAGAACATCTTCACACCTTTTACACTTGAATCTAAATGGTCCAAAAAATGATCTTCCACACTCAGGATTATGACATTGTTTTTCTTTACAATCTTTCCCTTTGTGATTATATCTGCAAAATTGACAAACATCGTTCCATTCTGCTATCACATCAGGATCAAAATGTACCTTGTTTTCTTTCTTTTTACTTGATTCTTCCTCCATTTTATTTTTGTGATTTTTTATTTTTCCTATCATCAATAAAAATATAAAAAAGGTGGTTTTAAATAAAAACAACTGAGAAAACAGAATGGACAAGGAAGATCTAGTAAGAAATATTTTTAATTCGAATGCTTTTAAAAATGCTAGCCAGCAAGAGCAAAGAGATATTATTAAACAGATTACAGCAACGGGAGAAGTATCAGCCTCCCAAGTTACAGCATTGTATAATGAATCCCAACAAGCATCGCAATTAGAGAGACTACCTTATGGAGTTTTTGCTAATATCATCCTAGCTGGAAAAATAAGAGGGGATGATCTTCTTTCATTATGCAACTCATCACCAATCCTTCAAGATTATTGTAATCGACCACTAGTTTTGCCAACCGGACAACAAGTTAGTCAATACTTGTTTCGTTAATTGATTGAGAAGGAAAGGCCGGGTTATGTTGTAAGTGATCAAGAACAACCAAGGGAAGTCTACAAAGATTTAACAACTAAAACTATTAAGGATTTTACTAAACTGGTAGTTGCTATTGATAGATTTAATCAAGAAGATTATACAATGGAAGAGCAAGTAGAACCTCCTAAAACTATTCAGGCCCTATTATATGACGATTCCGACAGACAGTTTGCATTATTGTTTTATAATTTGCTTACCGATCGAAACAATCCAATTTTTATGGATTATTATCTTATTAAAACTTTCTTAGATAATGGTGTAGACACGTTACTTACTGCTATTCATTATATTTCACACGCTGAAGTAATGAAAATTATGCAGATGGGTGATAACTATAATCAGACCATTATTAATGGGGTAAGAGACCTTTGGGAAAAAGCCCGATCTTTTTCACAAGTTTTGTTGTATCTTTCTAATGCTACTCGTGGTATTTTGAATCCAAAACGCCTTGCTGAAGCTGTTAAGGCTTATTTCGATAAAGGCACAACATTTACGGTTGCTGCAACCATTTTCCAAAGATATTCAGTCGATGATGTAGTAAAATTGTGGGAGAATTTCGAAGGTTATTACTTAACGTGTCTAAATGCTCTTCTTCCGAAAGATGATATGGCACTTGAAAAACTCATTCTTGATAGGTTAATTCGAATTGTAGATGAATATTTGAATGGTGCAAATGATAGAATAGATGAAATTATTCAAGATGGAAATCAGCCAAATGACGAAGATAATGAACCTTTACGTTACTTAACAGAAACTAAAACTGATTTAGAAAAAGGTGCTTATCACAAAGTAATTAGATGGCTAATAGGCATCCACTATGGAGTTCTAAACAGAAAATATAGCATTTTCTCGGCTGTCTATCCTTCCCGCCAGTAACTTTTAACATTTTTTCATTTTAAAAAATGAAAAATTAATATCTTCAGTTTAACAATAAAAACAAAAATGGAAGATAATGTTGACAAGGGTAAGCCTTGGTATACCGTAGAATGGCAAAAATGGTGGATTAGTGAACGTGGCAAAAATGGTTGCCATTTAGGACAACATATTGAACCTACCTGGCTTCAAGTTTGCAAAGAGGATCAAACCTATGGTCCTCTCAATTTGAAACTTCATCTAGTCGATGCTTTTTGGCAACCAGATTATAAAGTAGTAGAGTATGTTCACAGACATTTTTATAATCCTATTAGATTTGAACAATTACTTTCTGAAATGATTGCAGATAAAAGAGCTAGTAAACATCGTTTTGGAGTTACAGCTTTTGAAGAAGGACTGGTAGCAGCGGAGAAATTATTAATGTTGGTTAGAGATTATATCAAAAGAGATAATGAAGCAAGAATGATTATCGAAGCTAGCAAAGCTTCGAAGTGAATAAATAGCAATTTTAATATCAAAATGATATTAAAAATTATAAGCGTTAACCGAAACCGCTAAGTGATAAAGAATAAATAGAAAACCATTCTCTAACTCTATTGAAACTTTTATGTGTTATATCAGTTGATGAATGGATGTTAACTCCTACCTTAGATGGGGTTGTGTTATCTAGAAGATATTCAAAATATTCCTGTTTGGTGACTGGATTTGAGTTAATAAAAAAACCCTCTTTCCGCCAGTGCCCGCCTAGAATAGTAAGGTTATCAGCTCCATATCTCTCAGAACCTTTAGCATACTTAAAAATATAATTCCAACAATGCCATGCTTGCATAATCTCATCTTCAATGTATTTATGATTAACATTAAAATATGGTTCTACTTCTACTGTAGTAATCCAGGTTCTAAATTTTTCTGTTAAAACTGGCAAGCATACGCCGATCGTAGAACTGGATTTCATAAACCCAAGCATTAACTGTTGACGCTCTTCAAAAGACAAGTCATTAAATAATTCTGTCTTTTCTTCTAAGGTTAAATTCTTGTAGACGCTCTTACAGGCAGCAAATTGAAGGGACATTAGTTTTATTTTAAATATCTCCTCTTTTTATTTATCAGTTTTCAGTGGTAAATTATTTACTACTTTTTGGAATAACACTTACTAGCATAGTGACCAGCTTTACCACACTTGTAACAAAACACGGTTTTCCCTTTCTTCTTTTTACATATTCTTTCATGTTGTTCTGCTAAAGCTTCAGTAGGGAATTCTTTGTCGCAATTATCACAAATCCAAACAACGTTTTCTATCTTGTCTCCGTCAATCGTCGTGGCAGCATAACAGGCGGTAACAAAATGGTTATTTCTTCCACACCTCGTACATTTATCAGTAGCTGCCCATATTTCTTTTCTGATATTAGCAATTTGCTCACTAGTTAATACCTCTGTAACATAACTTCCTCCTCTAACGTTATCAATGCCATACCTAAGCATGTATTCCTTTGTAAGTTTATCCTCCTCGAAAGGACTAGCATTCTCAATAACTTTTTCTATTTCTAATGGTTCATATTTTCTGGTCCATGCTGATCCAAATTCTCCTTCTAAGTGTTCTTCAAATCGCTTTTGAACATTATAGGTCTTTCCTATGTAGTATTTACCTTCTTTCAACTTTAAAGCGTAAACTGTAGTAGCATCCATCAATATTTTAAATTTTATTTGTTTTTCAATAGTTTTTGAAATATTAATTTCAAAAACTTATCTTTTCAATTTTAATTTATTATAGGTAGGTGAAGTCCTTAGCTTTAGTTGGTTCTCTCAATCCCAAATTTTCTCTGAGTTTGTTGATAGTTTGTTGAGCAAAGATGTTACTTCTAAAGTCTACGTGCATAGAGTAATAGCTATTCATCTGATAAAAAAATATATACAATATCAACACTGAAATTAAAAACTCTAGAATTTCTGGAAGCCTTTGTTCCACAATAAAAAAAATTATTAAAACACTGATAACTGAAAAACCAATACTACGCCTCCAAAAAACCTTCTCAGAATCAATATTAGTATAATTCCACAATCTCTGAGTCAAATCGCTTAAACTGTCTCCTTCGTGAGGATCTATTCTATAAGAATCTGACTTGCAAGCTGTTTTACTATTTCGCAACTCATTGTAGCATAAATGATGCTGACTACCAATTAATCCTATCCAGATCAAGAACAAAACAATACCGATATAAAATAGTGCTTTGACAGTAAAGTTAACATCAACCATTTTATTCTTTTTTATTATAGCGTTTGTTATTCCTTTTTGATTTTTATTGTTGGCTTTTTATTTTCATCTAAGATTTATTTTCGTAAATTAAAATCAAAAATAATAAGGAATAGAATGGAGAAAATAGCAGTTATTAAAAGCGTTCTTATTATAATTATAGTTCTCCTGCTGATTTGGTTATGGCACTCGATTTACATCAAGGGACAAAAGAAGGAACACAAACAAAATAACAATAAATCAGATAGTAAAGGAAAAGATAATAAAGATAATAAAGACAATAAGAAGGTGACGGTCCAAGAAACTTTTATTGTTACGGTTGGAGATAAAACCTTAGCAAATAACTTTTATAAGAAGGGACACAATAAGTGTTTCTATATTAATGGTTTAGAGGCTCCAACTGTGAAACTTCTTAGAAATGTTTTTTATGCTTTCAAAAATGAAAGCGATGAACCTTTATACTTCACCGATCATCCAGAAGGAGGAGATGGTGCCCCGGGATCTTTAGCTAAGAATGTTGTAGGAGGTTTTAAAGGTCTTGCCAATGGAACAATCTTTTTTGAAATCACTGACGATTTGCCAATCCAATTCTATTATCAAAGCGGTAAGCATAGGCTAATGGGTTCCGCAGTAACCATTCATTAAATAATATAATGCTCTAATAATAATTTTATTATTAAATCGAAATTTGTTTAACAGTAACCACAATATCCTCTGTTCTGATCTTCAAGAACATCCCTCAATTTTACTCGTCCGTCGGCAGTTTCGTCATCTCGTTCTGTTAATCTTCTATCTATCATTTTATTCAATAATAACTTAATAGCATAGTCGATTCCAACACCAGCTTTTGCGCTAACGGGAACTCCAGCAATAAAATCATTAGTACAAGCAAAATCCATATAAGGTTTAATACTATCATTGGTTTCATAGCGCTTATCTTCATCGAACTTCTTTTTATTTGACTTCTTTCCTTTCTTTTCATCTCCTCTCTTTTCATCTTCTCTCTTTTCATCTTTGGTTACTGTTATTATGTTTGGCATTACTAAAGAACCATTTCCATTATTTCTTGGTCTTTCAATTACGGTTGTTTGATCTTCATCTAAGGTAATTTCAACTGAAATAAGATCTGGATCAGTTTCTATGACAGGATTGTTATTATCGTTTACAACCGGAACTAACTCTCCAAAATTCCAAACTTGAGTTGTACCGAATAAATCCATTTTATTAAAGAGAAGTACGCATGGCGGAAAGTTTTGTTCCCCAATCTTATTAGTTGAATTTTCCATCACTGCCTGTTTCCATAATAGTACTTGATTTTTTGTCGTGTCTCTAGTAACATCAGAAACACAAAGAACTCCGTCAGTTTGACGATAAAAAACATTTACTTGAGTGCCTATCCTCTCTTGTCCCGCTAAATCCCAAAGCTGTAAAGTAATTTTATAGTTTTTTGATACTTCTTTTCCATCCTCCAACTCTGTGATAGTTTTGAAGATGGTCTTATAAGCGAAATCCGCTCCAATTGTTGATTTATAACGAGTAGTGAATACATCATTGACATATCGCTTGACCAAAGAAGTTTTACCAACTCCTGGTTCTCCTACTATTAACACTTTAAATACCATCTCGTCTAATTCTTCGTTTTGTTGGTCATCTGACGGTTGTTGATCCATTTTTAAATAAACAAAAATTTTCTTAAATATCTTTTTATATTTAAGATCTAATTAATTTTTAGGATGGTCTACCACCTTGAGCAGCTAATTGTCTTTGTCGTGCTTGAGCGGTAGCTTGTTGCCTCTGGCGGGTAGCCTGTTGAGCTTGCTGTTGCTTTTGAGCATCCTGTTGTTTTTGAGCTGCATCGGCTTTTTGCTGATCGGTTTGATCAGGTTTCTTCTTTAGAATTGTACCTTTTGCTAATGCAGTGAGAGCAACAATAATAACAACAATAACAACAATAGCAATAATAGCCGCGGCAATAGCTCCAATTTGGCTACCGGCAGTTCCTGTAGCAGTACCAGCTTGTTGCAAATTTAATTGCATTCTAGCAGTGTTTTCCATTACACATGCAGCATTAGCATTTCCATTCTGAGTGAAACCAATATCTCCGGTCTTAGAATTGGTGGCATAAATCAGAGTATTTTGAGTATTATTGCTGACGTTAGCATGACAAAAATTCTGTAGAATTTGAGTAAGGTTTAGACTTATATCGTTTTCTGTAGTGTCAGCTGTTGTATTAACTTGAATTCCGGGAAATAGACTAGGACTCGCCATACCATTTGCAACGGCTGTTTGTACGGCCAAAGTAGTTTGGCTCACCGCATTCGACATATAACAACTAGCGTCGGCACTACATTGTTGATCGAAAGTGATGTTACCCGTTTGGGTATTTGTTAGAACGATTGTTGTACCGCTAATTAAATTGACACAATTAGCGGTACAGGTATTTTCTGCTTCTTGAAAAACATTTGCTGTTTGATTATTTATTACCGTATTAACTGAAGTTGAAACCGCTGCTCCCATCGGTTGAATTCGCCTTTAATTTGTCTTTAATTTATTTTTATTTTAATTCCAACTTTTTAATTTACAACCACAATTAAATTTTCGAAAAATTAATTGGTCATTTAAACAATTACCAATTAAAAATAAACTAATAGGGCGAGAAATCAATAATACTAAAATGGCTGATCCCCAAATTGAAAAGAAAATTTTACCAAAAATTTTTATCGGAACTCCTTGTTATGGTGGACAATGTTTTAATAATTATGTTGTTTCTCTCCTTGAAACTTATCAATATTTCAAAGACAAGAGTATCCAAGCTATCCTAAAAGTTCAATTTCTCACTAACGAAAGTCTTATTACAAGGGGAAGAAATACTATAGTGGCCAAATTTCTAAGCGAAAAAGACGCTACTCATCTTTTATTCATCGATGCTGATGTTTCTTGGCATCCTTCTACCATTGAAAAATTATTAAATGCTAATGTTGATATTGTTGGTGCAATTTGCCCAAAGAAAACTTATCGATGGGGCAACTTAGCCAAGATCTTACCTGATTTAGTTGAAATTGATGAAAGTCCTAATCAGAATGATCAAAAACCAAAATTCAAGAAGATCGATGAAAGGGTAGAGGATTACATCAAATCTAATCTATTGGACTATTCTTTATTATATACAGACAATAATGTTATTAAGAATAACCTATTGGAAATTAAACATGTTGGAACAGCCTTTATGATGATTAAACGAGAAGTTTTAGAGAAAATGTGTGCTAATTTTCCTCAGTACAAATTCGAAGAAGATGGTGGAATTCTAAATCCAGATGAAAACAAGTTCATGTATAGCCTTTTTGATTGTGAAGTTTGTCCTCAAGGGGATGGTACTAATCGATATTATTCTGAAGATTACTTATTTTGCAAAAGATGGAAAGAAATGGGAGGAAGGATTTATGCCGAAGTAACATCTTTATTGTCACATACTGGAACTCATACCTTTCAAGGTAACTATTTGGGAACTTTGCGACTAGGACCTACAGGAAGTTGTTTATTAGAGAATAATATTCAACAGAATAAACCGAGTAGCATTGTTGAAGTTGATCGAGACTTAAATAAACAACCGTTCAACAATATCAAGGTTAAACATTATGGTATTTTTGGATTTAATTTTGACATTTTAAAGGTTGTATTAGAATTGGCTTTATTAGTAACCATTTTGTCAGTTTATTGGAAACAATGACTATTCTCTTTCCTTCCACCTGTCTCTCCTTATTTATTTGATTTGCCCTTTACAAATCAAATTTTTTCTTCCTTAACCCTTTCTTGTTATTATTTTCCGGGTTCTTCCTTATTACTATTTACCCACAACCAATATAATTTCGGAAATAATTCTCGTAAAGATCTTTTTATATGAGGGCTCCAACGAATAGGACCTCCTCTAGGAGTAGTACTTATTCTTTTTATGTCTTTTTTCCAAACGTATAGTGCTCCGGGGAAAGCTTGTGTTCCAGCGCCTGAGAACGTAATTATTCCTTCCCATTGTGACCCTTCTAAAAAATCTTCAATAAACAATTGCATGGGACCAACCATATCCCTATCTCTGATGTTAGCAATATTGATGGCTAAATAACCACCATTTTTCAAATTTTTCCAAATAATCGTTAATGATTTAAATAAAAACCTTACCATCCATTGATCAAATTCTGGATAACTATCAACTGATTGATTCTCTCCATTATATCTCTCTATGATATAGAACGGAGGTGAAGTTAAGGCAAGATCAAACAATCCATATTTTTCAACATCATCTTCCACCAACTTTTCTGACCTTTCAAATGGTTGATAAATTATTCTTTGTTTTCTTTCAGTGCTATCTTCTTGTTTAGAAATCCCTTTACATTTTAAACACTGAGCAGTTAACCTGTCACCTAATAAATATTCATCTTGATGTAAATCACAAAAAATCGCAGGACAAGTTTTACACATTTTATTCCATTTCTTACCACAAAAGCAGTAATTTCTTTTACCACTATATTTATCTTTTTCTCCTTCCGTCTCTATCTTGTTTACCGTTGTTCCCAATAAATTAACAAGTTCTTCATGACCATGTTGGAGAAAAGTGTTAGGATCAAATCCTAAGTAATTCATTTCAAAAGCACAGGCTGTATAAACTCTATCTCCCCATCCTGCTGACATATCTAACCATCTTTTACCCTTATAATCTCCATTAAAAATAGCATCTAAGAATGCTTTAGTTTTGGTAACTCGAAAAAGAGTTAATTCTCTTGCTCCAATATGAAACATTGCTTCTCTCAAATTTTTTCCATTTACTATTCCTTTAGATGCACAAGCAATGATAGCACGTTCTAATTGATTGTCATCATACCAGTCATCTTCGACTGAGCGATCATATTCTTTTCTTGCCCTTATTCTTTCATATTCTGTGAAGAAATCAACCGCCATATCAAGTTTCCACCAATCATTCTTTTTGGTGACAAATTGTAAAGGTTTTCCACGAAATACAGTAGGAAGCCACCATTCACCAGTATGACCTTTTAACTCGTGATGAGTCCTTTCTACCCAATTTGGTTTATAAGCTTTTAGCTTTTGAAATGCGTCTAAGACGTATTGTTTAGTGGAAGAGTATCTTACTAAAGGGAAAGGTAATTCTCGCATTCTAATTTCTTTCAGAATAACTAAAGCCTCGCTCTTTTCGTCATTAGTGGAGAATGATCTTTCATAATCAAATCGTTCATGAAAATCTTTTTCAGCACCAGGACTCTTTCTAATGCTATTATTGAGACTGAGTGATTCAGACGACGATTTAATAGGTTTCTTTTCATCATCCGATGCTATATTTTTTTCTATTACTGCTTCATCGTAAGGATCTATTCCTTCAGCTGAATCGGCTGACGATTCTATTTCTGAACTCGGTCTTATCACATTCCGGAAAGTGTCATTTTCAGAACCTTCCGAAGCATAATGTTCGTCGTCAAAAGGTTCATCTTCTTCAAAGTCATCCATTTCGAATTTTTAGTATTAAGAAGTTTTTTATTTCAGAAAAGTGATCTTTTATTTTTCATTTTTGACAATATTGATATTGTCAAATTTATATTCTTGTTTATATTCTTGTTTATTACCTGTTAATTACCGTCTTCATTTTCTGATGGCTGGCTGATGTTCATTTTTAGTCTTACGCCAGCACCCATTAAAAGATTTCTATCAAGTAGGGTTACATAGGGCAATGAGATTTTAACTGCTTTTGCTTCATCTTTGCATAAAGGACAAACTATCGATTTGTTTGGATCTTTAACTTTTTGATAGCAATCCATTCCACAAGTCGTACAGACGAAGATCTCTGTTTTACCGCTAGCGTCTAAAAGTCTATCACCAACAAAAGCTGATGCACCAGATTTAATACAGGCGAGAGCATCCATCAAATTGAAACGCAATCCTCCTTCTCTCGTTCTTCCCGAGTTAGGCTGTCGAGTCAATTGATTAATACCTCCTCTTCCTCGTCCTTGTAACTTATCTTTGACTTTATGGCCTAGTGCCATATAATAGGAATATCCTGTTACGATTTCACCCTTAATCTTTTTACCAGTTCTAGGATTATAAAAAGTTCTACTACCATCTCTATTGTAACCCATCAACTCTAACTCTTTCATAGCATCATTAATATCAACATCAACTTTGAAGATAGTGGCATCTCTTAAAGCGTTTAACCTTTCTTTTCTCCGAATATAAATATCGACTGCTCGTTCGGGCAATTTAATTATATTTTCCCTCGGAATGATTGTTATTCCGAAATTGCTTTGCCATACTGTTTGAGCTGATTTTGCATTGTAAACAGTTTCAGTAACGGGTGTCCTCTGGCCATTTTGATCATTTTCAAATACGACTTCACCATCCTTATCTCGAACGAACAATCTTTCTCTAATTAGAAATTTAGCTCTAATTTTGGCTAGATCACTATATTTTGTCACGCCAGCAGGAAATGGAATAGTTTGATGTGACAATTGATCTAATATTTGTCTCCCAAGTGCCTTGTCTGGATCGTTAGTCTTCTTTCCAGTTCTTCTGTTAAGGATCATCAATAATTTTCCGCTAATGTCAAAAACATAAACATCATCTTCGATAGTAACAAGAAATTTATCTTTGATTTTATCTAGATCGTCTTGCTTAACGAGTCCTTTAGGAAAAGATTGAATAATTGGATTATTTACTTCTTCGCTGTTAACCAAAACGAACTTTGAGATAAATTGGATCTCGGAAGGAATAGTAAAATCGAAAGAGAAGAAGATCAGATTTCCTACTTGAAAAAATTCTTTTCGATAATCAGCAATGAATTGATCAGCAATGGGGGTCTTAAAATTTCCTCGAATATAAACTTCTCTCAAACTGTCGCCAGTGACTCCCGTTATTGGCTTAATTTTATCATCAGGAATATTACTAATTCTAATTCCTCTCAGGGGATTGAGTTTTTCATCATCAATATCAGTTTGGAGATCGAAAAACATCCCAGGAATATCTTCGATCTGTCCCTCTTGAACAACGAAGCTGTTAGAGACATTTTTAGCCCAAGACACTGGAACAACTGTCCTAATATTATCAAGATCTTCTGGTCTTCCAAAAACTAGAATGTAGCTTTTGTTAGTTGTTCCACCAAGTGATCCGTCAGGATGAAGACCCTTATAAAAACTTATCGCCCACAATCCACCTGCAAAACCTTCGATACTAGTTGTAATATCATTCTCCTTAAGAAAAGTCATCGATTCTTGGTCGTAAACTTCGTCTGATGTAATAACAATATATTCCGCTTTCTTCTCTGGTTTAGAAGAAACAATCGGTTGTTGAATAGTTTGTTTAGCGGTGAAACGGGCAGCCAATTCTTCGAGATTACTTGTTAGACCCATCGATTGAGAATTTGAAGGCTGTTGTAGTATAGAGACTTGTTTCTTGGAATCAGAGTTGGAAACAAATTGTCCTTGCTGATTGATTTCGCATGATTTGTTATCGGAGGTTTGGACAGATGGTTTACTATTGTCATAAGTAGCCGGTCCTCTATTTTCTCCACTGTTATCAAACTTATACTTATCCCATTTGTGCTTATCAACGATAAAAATTCTCTCAAGAGGAGCGAAAACATCCAATCCCTGGTTACGATAGACGCTCCAAATATTCTTATTTTTATCTGGTAGAATGTAAGCTTCGGTTACTAACAGTTCCATCATTTGACCAATGGTCATTCGAGATGGAAGACCTTGGGGATTAAGAAGAATATCTGGAGTATTACCGTTTTCATCGTGTGGCATATCTTCGTTTGCTACGACTAAAGCAGCGATACCTTTTTGCGAAAACCTAGAAGCAATTTTATCTCCCATGTCAATATTGTCAGACCATCTAATAATAACAGAAAGAATTTTAGTACGGTCCTTTCCTTCATTCCATATAATGCGATCAACGATTCCTTCTCTCAAAGAATCAAAAATCAGATCAGAAGATCCTTTATTTTCACCAATTACCCAAGTCTTTCTAGCCAAAATATCTTTAGGCATAACTCTCACTGGAACTTCTACAAAGAGTTTACGCTCCGTTCCATCAACGTTTCTAACAGTTTTGACGATCCTTTTCTTGACTCTAATAACTCCTCTGCCATATCGGTCTGGATCTAGTCCTTTTGTTCTAAGATTCTCTATAAAAGCTTCACCAAAATCTAACTCTCGTCCTTCTTCTACAGTCATCCTGAAAACTTTATATTTAGTGGAA
>Ga0302140_10004879_pt1 | contig 17047 bp, 8 predicted proteins | sample I_Bog_E1_1_FD_202095 | JGI IMG/M metagenome (GOLD analysis project Ga0302140, IMG submission 202095) | Peat permafrost microbial communities from Stordalen Mire near Abisko, Sweden - I_Bog_E1_1 | ecosystem: Environmental > Terrestrial > Soil > Wetlands > Peat | place: Sweden: Abisko, Stordalen... | reverse complement strand
TTTTGGGCGTGAACCGCTGCTGTGATTCGAGGTAAAATTGGACCATAGCCTTTGTCAAAGACTCAGAGTAACCTCGGAGTGATGGAATGATCTTGAGAACTGCACTGTTGAACGTTCCATATATCTGCTGCAGTGACAGCTCGCCCGGGTAATCAACCATGATGAGAGGAGCATGTCGTAGAAACCGTGCACCCATTGGAGTTCGACCAGCATCTGTGGGGGGATTGCAAGCACCCACAAACTGGATACGATCGAGCGTGACCCACGTTTTATCCGACGTTCTCCAGAAACCATTTTGCTCCACTAACTGTCTCAAAAACGAAATCGCTCGCTGGGTTCCATACTTGTCAGGTGCTGGCAAGTTGATCTCGTCACAGAAGAGAACAAGCCAACGTCCAATCTGGGTTGGAGAGAGGATGACGCCATTGAGCGTCTTCTTGTACTCGCAGTATTGCTCAAAAGTCTTAATCAGCAGATCGGGGGTGGTAGCACTAGAAAAGTTGAGGCCGACCACTTCCATGTTTGGCAGCTTGCGGAGAGCACTGAACAGAGTCATGGTTTTCCCTGATCCAGGAGGGCCGCACAAGAGAAGTGGTTTGTGCTCTGCGAGCCACGAATATAGCACATCTTCGTGGCGTACGGTGTCGAGTGTTGGAATAACCACATCCGTTTGAGTGATTGAATGTGTATTCACCTCAATTGACGGCACGGAGTTCTGCCATGAAGTCCATTCAGCCTTCGGCAATGTAACATCAAAGTCGATGAGTGACGAGGTGTCACCCATAATAGGCGAGCCAAATGTGGCCATCCCAGCCAGACAGTCTCCAAAGCTCTTTCGATCACCCAAAGGACAATCGCCGGTCAAGGACCAGACCAAAGCGAGGAGGAGCTTTTTTGCAATATATGATTCGACTTGTTCTGGGTCGAGAGGAAAATCCACATGCTGTGCGTTATACTCGATAATATCTCTGACACTCTTGTTGAGAAGCGAGAATAAGGTGTTCAGAACACGCGCGATAGTGAACTCCATGATATGGTTGAATCCTTCAGCTCGTTCTAGGGCGTTGGAGATGAAATCTTCCGTGGTTAGGAAAGCTTGAAGAAGATCGGCAACTTGAGCTTGGATGGCAAGAGCCTTCGCCGCCGTTTGTCCTGTGGCAACCGCGTCCTCGTCAAGGTCCTCGAATGCCACCGTTCTGAGTGTATCGAGGTAATTGGAGACCATCATGTTGGACGTTACAGTATCTTCGCTGAACCACACCATTCCACAACGACTCACTGTTGCAAGAGTGGCATACTTCAAGGTCTCAACCTCGAACATTATGCGAACATTAGGAGGGAGATTGAGTCGCTCGCCGTTCGGTAGCGTAAGAAGCTTGTTATCGTCAAGGACACTGTTCAAGTTCTCGACCCATTCGGGATCAACATCGCCGTCGAATACGATCCAATGTCTTTTTGATTCCTCGCCTCGCAAATTGTCGACGATCTTGCGGAGAATGCTCGTGAACAGGCCGTCAGTCCATTCTCGTGTTGTAGAGTCCAGGTTACCGTACAGCGCCTCTTTCGACATGACCTTCGAATCAATGATGTGACAAACACCTTCCACACCCTCCACCTGCTGCAAAGCCTGCAGAAGAAGCTTCCAGGCTACGGATTTGCCGGAGCCAGAGTCTCCAACCATCATGACACCATGGTGTATGCCTTGGATTTGGTACAGCTGAAGTATCTTGGTCATCCAGGTTTCGTTGACAACAAGGTGTCTCTCTTTAGCGATACTGTGGATTGCCTCCTGCAGTTTTTCTAGGCTGGCTGGAATATACTCCACACCAGGAAATGATTCTGCTTCGATAGTTCTCATGATCTCGACATCACTCTTGATCAATTTTGGGGCAATGGTTTCGCGGATACTCTGTACGATGATCTGCGGCTCCACTTCTTCCTCAGGACCCAAATCACCACCCGTACGAGTGAGGCGAGCACGCTTGAGGCCGCCAGAACTAACAAGGACACTCTTGAGAGCTCGAAGTCCGAAATCATAGTGAGCTTGTTTGGAAAGCTTGGCAGAACAACGGTCGAAGAAAGGTACTGTTTGCTTTGAGAGCTGCTTCGCTTGGTTGAATCCTTGTGAATACAGCATGACCTCGGCGATTAATTCTTTGTCTGGTTTTGACATCGCAACACTTCGGAACAACTTCTTGAGATTGTCTGGAAGATTGGATCGGCCAGCATATCCAGGATTCATGGTGATGAAAATGCCAGTATTGGCATTGACGCGGAGTTGACGACCAACAAGCTCAATCTGGGATTTGTCATCCTCCAGACCTTGCTTGAGACCAAGCTGAATATTCTGCACTTGCTGCGATACAGCGGACAAGATACGCTCCTCAAGTCGGTTGAATTCATCGAAGCAACCCCAAGCCCCGACTTGACAGATACCTAGGAAAATGCGGCCCATGGCTTGAAAATCGAAGGTGTCATCGCAACAAAAGACAAGTGTGAACCTCCCGAGCTGAACACCCAAGGCTTTGACGGATTCAGTCTTGCCGGTCCCTGCAGGGCCGTACGGAGAGCCACCCAGTCTCTGACAAAGTGCCTGTGTCAAAGTCAGGAAGCATCGGTCTGTCAGCGGTGTTCGAACAAGACGTTCTGCAACACCCAGATACTCGAAACCATAATTGAGCTTGGCGTTTGCCATTTTGATATACAAACGTGACAGGAAGTCACCTTCGGCCTTATACACATATCTCATCTGGAGAAGCCACATGTAGTGATTCGGTGTGGTTGCGTTGAGGTTGATAAGCTTCTCGATTACATCTCTCTGATGTACGCATTCAGTGATAAGGTGTTCACATCTCTTTCTCTGGATCGGATCCAAATCACCGAGGACAGTGGCAGCAAGAAGTCGAAGGACTTTGACTTCTTGATCGTACAAGCTCCGCAAGGTAGCGCCGCCAGCTTCAAGAGATTTTTCAACGGTAGCTGTCCAAACAGCTTGCGTGGCCAGAACAACAATCTGACTTGGGAATGAGGCAATGTACTCATTCAAGGCGACCTGGTCAATCTCATCGGCGGTGAAGATAGGCTCGTAGCGCTCAATTGCCTCAGCAAGGAGCTCAGCCAGGGTGGACTTCATGCTGCTTTCAAGTAGTGCCAGCCAATCATTGATCTTCGGGGTCTTGATGAGGGAGATTTCCTTCTTCAGTCGAACCTCTTCACCTTCCTTTGAAGTGAACCCAGAGATGAGATGGTCTTCGTCCATAATCAGACCGGAAAGGCCTGCAAACATCTTCTTGAAATGCTTTGCAATGCGGAGGGTGTCGTTACTGTTGCCAATGATTTCAAGCAGATCCTCGTCGCCAACAAAGTAGAATCGTGGAAAGGACACACGCTCCCTCTCAAGATACTCACCAAGAGCTTTCTGGATTTTGTTGAGCAACTCAGCCAGACGCTCGAGTGATTTCTGTACGCCAGATATGTTGAGAACATCAAGCACAAAGGGCTGCTTGTAGACCTTCTTCATAACAGCAAAAAACTCCGAGTTAATGTTCTGGAATCTGGAGGATTCGATCGGAAGCAAGTGCTTGATATCGGCATTACCTGTAAAGACACCTTCGAGATACACCCATTGGCGCTGGACATCGATCCATACGTCGAACAGGACATGAACACGATTTAATTTGTCCTCCCATGATGAAGCTTCCTCCTCGAACTCTTTGTAGTAGGGCGAATGTCTCATAGCTTGCAAAGAGTTCAGGTTCTCACTGCACTTTGCGAACAGATCATCCCAACCGCGGATGAGTCGACATTTGTTCTGATAGTTTACCAGATCAAGCGAGTAGTTGGTCCAGACCTCCCGAACTTGCTTCAGGAATTCTTCCAAAGCCATCTCTCCTTGAGCTTGGGCGATGATGTCTCTAATGACCACTTCACTCGCAGCAAGATTCAGATCCCAGACATCACCAAGTGTCATTGAAATGGGCGAGTACCGTTTTCCAGGCTTAAGTGCCTTGAAAATCTTATTCCAATGGCGATCGCGGACAGCTTCGGATTTCAGATCCGTCAGAACTGGGTTGACCTTGAGAAACTGTCGTAATACGTTTTGAATGTGCTCAAAAGCTGCATATTGTCTCATTCGACTTGGCATCTCCTTGGTCATCTTGATCAGTCCGTCGATGGCAGATCTCAATTTCCGTGGTTGGACGCTGTTCCAGAGCGTCTCACGAAGATCATTCAAGCTCTTCCAGATCGTTGAGAGGGCAGCCCAAACAGATTTGAAATCCTGGACCTCTTCCAGAATGGCCGCAAGAGCTGTGTCTGCTGTTGCCGGCAAGTCTAAGGCCTCTTTCGCCCTTGAGACCATCTCGGACTCTTCGTGGAGCCTCGTAATACGGGTTTCGAAGGACGTGAGTGTTGCAGATGCAACATCCGGAGCGATTGTTCCAGATACCGGTTTCTCTTCGTTCCATTGACTGGTGATTTCTGCAATCTTGTCGCCAACAACTTTGTCTTCAGCAGTGATCTTGGCACGAAGAGCGTCTGTCTGATCTTGGACAATCTTCGCCTTCCGGTTGAGAATCTCGTTGAGCGAAGTCCACTCGGAGTCGACTTGTTCTACGGCTAACCAGTCCGTTGGAAACTGATAACGCTGCCGAACCAGCGTAGTTTGGCCCTGTCTAAATGTTTCCACCTCGGGGCCCCAAGCCTTGACTTTACGCTTGCAACTTTGCACAATTGTAATGAACTGGACTGCCTGAGCTGTCGATGTTGCTTCCAAAGATTGCACCTCCAGATCCTTCCTGGCTTTCTCAATCTCGGAATACACTTCGCGGACTCTGGTTCCAAGGCGAACGGCAAACTTGGTCAAGATTTCATGCTGCCACTGGTCGTATTTGGCGTTCACTTTGGTCTGTACTTGATCGTAGTCGATTGTCAAATGACCAAACGATCTGCTAACCTCGGTGGTGTCGAAAGTTGACCGAGCCTTTCTAATTTCCTGGAGTAGTTGCAACCACTTGGACAGTTGTTCACCAAGGATCTCGTAGACTTGTTCGGACTGAAGATCCCAGAGAGACTGGAATTGAAGCCACTTGTCGACATAGGTGCTGATCTCGCGCAATTTAGTCTCGATGGATGAGTACACTCGAGATAGGCTATCTGTGCAAGAAGCAGGCAGGTCGGTGAAACGAGCCTCCGACTCGTTTGTGGTAGACAAGCTCATTTCGTACCGCGAAGCCTTCACTTTAGAGAGGTTGCAGACAACTCCAAGCCAGTTGTGAAGCTGCTGGAACCAGTTTGCTCTGGCATCTTCCAACGGTGGCTCAAGATAGATAACTTGGTTTCGCATCGAAACTTCGTGGACAAGGCGCTTCAGTGTCGGAGCCTCATCCTGGATGGCTCCGGAAACCTCGCTAAGATGCTTTCGGCGGCTATCATCGTTAACGCCTTCTGATCGATCGTTCTCAAAGCTCTCTATCCAAGCTCCAATGGCTTGTCGTACTCGAATGAGCAGTGTGTTCTTGATACGATCATTCATTTCCCTAACCCAGTATGACAAATTAACATAGTTCTCCAGGTTTAGTTGATCGACTGCCCTCTGGATGGTCTCAAGCAGTTGTTTGAAGGACTCGGAGTTATATGGACATGTCTGAAGATCTGCCAGCGCCTTCTGAATGGTGATGTTGATTGCGGCCAAGATGGCGGTCTTGTTTTGCAACAGCGAGACCGAGGCAGCAAACTCTCGGACGAACTGTACATGCTTGCTCTCATTGCGTCCATTGGTATGATCGACAGCTCCGTTGGCGAGATACGGTGTTTGCTTGATGTGTAGGTCGAACGAGTGAACGAACGACTCCCACTTCAAAGGTACACCTTTCTTTATAAGAGCTTGAACCTCATTTTGGTAGCCGCTCAGAAGAATTGACACATCTGACATTTCCGCAATTTGCCGACTAGTCTGAGCGAAAGTCCTCACACTCTCCATCAGGCTGACTGCATACGGATAGACTCGCTTTGCTTCTTTGGAAATGTTGTTGATTTGATGGGGAACAGCATAGTTGAGCCACAGGAGATTTCGAGTTTCCTTGAAAAGTGCAATGACTTGGGGGTCAAAGTTCACTGCTAATTCAAGTGCGTTGTTCGCAGACCGAATCTTGTTGATGTTGAATAGCCGACCAGCGATTGATATCTGCTTTCTTTGGACATCATGAAGCCATGCCTCGAATATGGGTCGCGTATCAAGCTTCTTCCGGAAGAGATTGCTCTCGCTCTGAAGCTTTTGCCCTTCGGAGTGAAGAGCCCAGTCGTTCCCAAGAACATCCTCGACTCTCTTCATGTAGCCATCGAGCTGTCTTTCGATTTGCCGAGCCCAGATAATTGCTCCTGACACTGGAGGCAGATCCCTTAACTGAGCCATCGCATGGGCCTCGGAATGTCCGTATTGTTGTTTGAACCGTTCATGGAGGGACGAGATGTCATGCTTGACATTATCAATCAGTTGAGTCTGGTACTCGGTAATAGCACCCCGAATCTTTGGTCGAACAAAGAGAGCGTTGAACTTCGAAAAGACTCGAAACATCTCATTAGCAGTCTTTGCCGTGGCTAGTCTGTCTCGTAGGCGTGCGATGATCGAATTCTCAACACGGGACGTCCGCTCATTATAGGTTATTTCGGCTTGCACCCATATTCGTGTCCCTTCAGGGGTGACATCTAGCAGATCCACATTATTCAAAGCGGCGTAAGCTTGTTGAACTTCCTCAACAGCGTCGACATCACCCATTTCTTCGACAATTACAGCACCGTTGCCATTGCTATCACCTTCCCCACTCTTGGGTCCAAGCACATTGACGATGGTTCGTTGCAACTGCTCATGATTGTCTCGGAAAGTACTCACATACTTCAACCGAGCTTGGAGATCTGCATGTTTTGGAGAGATCTTGATGGGGATGAACTTCTCGTTTCTCCGGCGGGTGACCTCTCGAGCAACGTTCGTGAACTCCTTCACGTTCTCGTCCCATGCCTTCCAGATGGATTCTGTAGTTGCAATCAAGTTGTTGAATTCCCGGTAGTCGAGGTGCATCAAGGATCGCCCATGCAGCAGAGAATGTAATTGCAAGTCTAGATCAGCCGAAATGGCTTCAACTAGAGGTAAAGCACGTCGAATTGGATAAGGACATATTCGAAGTTTCTTGTTCAGATGCGCAAATATCAGACCGATAGCATCCTGGATCTTGGGCAAAGATGTTGCTGATAGTAACTCGTCCAGGGGGAAATCACGCATCAACTGATTGTACTTTTGAACCTTTTCTGTCGCTTCCTTCAATCCAGTATCTGCAGTAAAGCTGACAGTCGCTTGAAATCGTTTGGCGGTTCGAAGTATCTCCATGGTGAGTGCAACTCCTTCGCCTCGGAGCTGGGCCTCGATTCCCTCCAACGCCGACTCCATCGAAAGCCAAAAATTGATCTCTTGAGTGGCGGTCCCACTATTGGCATCTCTAGACATCTTCGTAATGGTTTGTATTGACTTGATCCATCCATTCACAATTGACTGTAGGTTGTTCAGGAACGTGCTGTCCGAAAGCAAAGCTTGAGGGACCAACTCGGCAGATGGCTTAATATTCCTAGCTGCAGCTTCATCGATGGCATTCTGTATCATGGGATGTAATGGCAGAATTAACTCGGGAATCTCGATGTTTTGCTGTAGGTGCAATAAGCTGAGCTCCAACTCTGCTATCCTCTTCTTCGTCACCGGAATTCCTGTCTTCGCCTCGACATCTGATCGGCCTCGAACCCCATTTGTAGTCTGTTGAGTTTTTGTGTATGCATCGAAGTACGGGCCCAGCGCCAGGTGGACGACACTGTGCAGGATTTCGAAAGGGGAAACGGATGCACCGCCTTGGCCATTCGCGGTGCTGTTCAGCGTGGCCACGCCCGGTAAATTAATGATTTGTATTTGAGATGTTATGGGTATCGTAGGGTCAATAGGCTGTGGTCGTTTCAAAAGCGCGATAGATGCCATGTTCGTGGCGGAGAAGGAAATGTCCGTCGCCAGACTGTAACTGTAGCTCAAGGAACCTGCAAGGAAGATTTAGCTCTATTCTCTGGGGCAGATCTCGAAAAACGTACTTGTCCCATCAATAGAACCATCTAGCCCGCCTGCTGATGCGATGTCCTTCGTAACATAGAGTGCGACTTGATTCTCCGAGGCAAATCGAGTACATCGGGAAATCGTGTCATGGTACCGGCTCTTTGATAAAAGACTGTTGCCATTCTCCAGATCCTTACGAGCAGCACCCAAGGTAATCTCGATAACCTTTGCTAGGTACTCCACGATCAATATGGGATCTACGGCGAATGTGTCTTTGGCAACCCCATTGGGGCTTGCCGGGGAGTCGACCTCCGTCATGGCTGCGTATTTTGAGGTTTAATTCATCTCCAGAGTGTGGCGGAGAAGTTCGTAATCATCAGCCTGATGCTCACTGGTGACAAAGTGGCTTCAGCTGTGGTGGTGGTTGATCTTGGTCGTTGAAGTCTGTTGACTGGCTGGCTATCACCAAGATTATTTGGAGTCGCGAGAAAGGTCACAGAATCGCGTTCCTACCCCTGAACAAGGGTGTGACCGAAGTAAAGGGGGTAATCCTATCAACGAGCCCATGCGAACTATTCTCCGATAGCTTGATGCCATATCAAATTTATCAACTACTTCATTTCTGATCAAAATTTAATCCAAAGGGCTGAATTTCCAAGTGTTCCAATTTTGGGATTTGAAATTGCCAAACTTGTGAAGGGCCATAACCTAACAATGGCGACCTATGTCATGGCTCCCACTCAATTTCGAGCTACATGGGATATCATCAAGTAAAGGCAGAAGAAATTCGTCTCTTAAGGCTTGCAAATTTCTTTTATAGATACTCCGTCGCAAGGATCTCGGAATGGCTCTACTATAGCTTCCCATGGATGGTGAAGCCCGCTTTATGGCTCCAACCGACATCGTTTAGCAATTCGAAAGGCATCGTTTCGTTAGTGAGTAGAGTGTGCCCATTAAAGATCGTGGTAGGAAGAAGGTCTTTCTGAGTTCGATACGAAGACTTTTCTTCGAGGTTTGGCTGTTGAATTTGACTGACTTCAAAGTCATCCACTTTGGGAAAGCTGGTCCCATTTTCTACAAGGAGGATTCTGATTCTAAGGGAATGGTGTATAGGTGAAATATCTATGGGCTGATGGTAGACCTACAAGACAAGGCTCCGAATTTCGGAGGGCCAGGCGCGAGGAAGAGGTTTGGAAGGAATAGAGAATTTGCATCTCTACCAATTGTTCTTGAGCCAGTTCTATGGTGCTAGACAGTTAGATACGACCAGCCTTTCATGACAAGAATTAAATCACTTCACCCAAAAAGCTTCAGAATGTACCATTCAATGGCCCGTCCCTTTTATATTGTTGATGCGCTTCCCTTCCCGCCAGTTGGGTATAATCTTACCCTCATAATATTGACAATGTACAGTACAAAAATGTGAAAGTAGGCCTGAACTCTCGTGACTGATATACACAGAGCGAGATGCCTCACGAAGGCAGGTATCCAGATCGCGTCTGAAAGTCTTGGATGCATGGAGACTCGTCGATTCAAGGTTTTTGTGGTGGAGAGGGGAGTCTTGCTTTCTACTGGAGTTGAAGATGTCTAATCGAGTCCTCGGTCAGAGGGTGGCCCGCTGGCAAATGGTCCAACGTTCAGACTCGAGTCTGCAGCGATCATTTCGGCAAGGATATCGAGAACCGGTTTTGGTACTAGTTTTGAAAGTCAGTCTTGGTCTTTTCTGATCTTGGCTGCCAAGTATGTCCTCGAGAAGCGGTCCGCAATCACTACAGATTTCCTGTTGATGAACAAGCTGAAAGAAGTACGTACCAGTCTTGTCATAGATCGTGATCAAGTCCGATGGTTGTGGGTACACTTTCAATGCCTTGTAAAAGCACAGAGCTGCCTCGACGTTATCCGTTCCTGAAGAAGTGTTAGACGAGAATCTGTAGATAGGGCAAGCAAGCATACCTTCTCCACTCAAGCCCTCGCCTCTAGCAACTTCTTGCATGAAATATGCCTCTCTCTCCTCGACATCTGTCGGGAACCCTTCCTCCTTGGCCTCTTCTACCGCAGCCCGGATGGCCTCCCGTTGCCGCACTGTGTAAGCCTCCGCTTCTTCCTTCGCAGCTCTGGCCTGTCTCTTTGATTCTTTCTTCAGCTGCTTCCTGAATTGTGGGTCATTCCGGCGTTTGTAATCAAAATAGACTGCGTATGCTAGCATTTACAAGTTAGCAGGCTTTCACAGTTTAGGAATTAAAGGAGCCTTCCGTACCGACGAAGCCAGTTGCCAGTGTGCCAACTGTAGCAGCCACAATAGTAGACGTTTGAACCATTGCGCGGTCTGGACTATCTTCCTGGGATCCGAATTGATGCGGAGGTGAGAAATCAATAGGCGCTGTAGGCAAGCTTGAGGCGAATCCGAAGACAGGAGATATCGAGCTCTCGAACTTTTTGAAAGCTCGGACTCAGAACCTGAGGCATGAAGGCAACTGTCGGCGCTAGAGAAGCTGCGACAGGGGATGTCGGGATTCTGGAACGGAAGGTCCGACTTTCGAGATCCTCTCAGTTGATGAAGGCTTGATAGTTTACAGACACAAACATCCACCCTCACCTCGAAGTCGACTTGGATAGTCAACTGTTAACCAAGATGTCCGAAGATAGAGGCAAGGGAATATCCCTTCGAACCAAACGAAAGGGACGGCCAGCTATCAGTGCACCAAAGCAGATATCAGGTCCAATACAATCCACAGGGGTTCCGCCGCGAGGCACTGGAGGGAAGTCGTCCTTTGAAGCTCCACCACAGCGACCACAAGTTGGGGGAAAGGCAAGTCCTGAAGCTGGATCTTCCAAATATGGTATTAACGTGTATGCAGACCTCAGATCTTGTCAAACGTCGATACTCGACTCGATTCAACAATCTCCCTGCTGACTTCGATGCCACCGCCCCACCAATACCCAATGTACCATCTTTGCCAAACCAATTCCCGGGTGCTAAGGATCGTGGAAGAGGTCCTTCCCCCGGAAAGAGCCAGGGAATCGATATTGATACGAAGGCTTTAAATGATTCCACTCTGCGTCCCGAACGCTATATCGCAGGTCTCTTGAGTGACGCCTCAGAGAAGGACATTGATGACTACCAGCAAGCTTTACAGAAATTGAAAAATCGAGCTTCGACAGATCTTCAGCAAAATGTGTACCAAAACCGAACACAGTTCATCAAGATTAGTAAAGAGGCTGAGAAGCTCAAAGGGGAAATGCGAGCTCTGCGGAATTTAATGTCGGATCTGAAGACCAACACTACCGCTCTCAGAACTACTTCTTCCCAAGGTGTCTCGGTCTCCAATGACTTTGATTCGGGTTTCCCATCCACTCTCAGTAAGAGGGATAAAAGGAGTTCTGTGGCTGACCGTACAGCGATGTGGAACTCACAACTTCAGGTGAGCTTCATCATAACACTTCAATATGTTGATCCTTACCGATCAATTGTAGGCATTATGGAAGACCGTTGAGGGATCGCAGAAGTTTCTCCCTGCCATGCCTGGCCGCCATGTAGTTCAAAACGCTGGACTGTGGATTGAGCTTGACAATGCCACCTGGAAATCGCGCCGTGCCATGCAAATTATCTTGCTAAATGACCACCTCCTCATTGCTTCGAGGAAAAAGAGGAAGGTTGAAGGCATGAATACTGCCGATCAGCGACAAGCTCCGTCTAAACTTGTAGCGGATCGATGCTGGCCATTACTGGATATTGAAATGGTCGATCTGGCGGGAACGAGCGAGTCAACAAGTTCAAGAAACAAGGTTGCCGATGCTATTATGATCAGAGGAGTTGGACAGGAGTCCTTCACGTATCGGACCGAGAAGCCTGATGACAGCGATAAGCAAACTCTCATGATGAACTTCAGGAAAGCCGTCGAAGAATTGCGCAAAGGCCTCCGTTCTGAGATGGAGTCGAGCAACAAGGCAAAAGAAACGATCAACTATTTCGCTTCTCGGGACCCCGGATTGCTCAAGAAGACCGAATTATTGGAAACTCTCTCGGATATCAAAGATATGCTTATTGAAGTTGATGGGAAACAGCAGAATTTGCGATGGGTTGAAAGCCAGGTTGATGAACTCGACATTCTCATTGCCCTTCAAAAGTTCGACGAAGCTGTGGTCAGAGTTGAGAAGCTGAATGCTTTGGCTAAGAGCCTCAAAAGCAACGTTGTGGCACAAGACTTTATAAGCTTCAAAGCAGAAGAAAGGGCAACCAAGCTTGCTGGACTGATTACTCGGGAGCTCGTCGATACTCATGATAAGCCAAAACAGACCAAGCGCAATGTCCTCTACCTAGCTCGTCTGGGCTTTGAGGATCGTGCTAGGGAGGCTTATTTGGAAGCTCGTGGCAACATCATTCATAAGCGATCAAGGTAAGCTGAATCACACCTGCTAAACTCATACATACTAAGACCCAAAGGCAATGCATATTCGAGGGCAATCTTCATCAGTACATCTGGGAAGTGTCTTTTGTCTACTTCACCATTATCAGGAATACAGTCTCCACATTCCAGATGTGTTTCCCTCCCTTGCTGATGAGCGCCTGTGTTAAATGGGCAAAGGAGCAAGTGGATACCTTCAATATCATCCTAGCAAGACAACTGAGCAGTACCCCTCAGGATGGGGACATTTGGAACAAGTGCATGGACCAGGCGAAGGAGCATGCAAAAATGCTGTCAGATGTCGGACTGGACTTCAAGAGTCTGATTGGGCGAGGAACAGGAGAGAATGGTCAGAAGGAGCCTGTAGGTTTAGGTTTGATCTAGATGTAAAGTAGAAGTATTAAAGAAGCATAAAATCATGTCTCTCCTTTAACTTACTTCTTGTGGGGTGGATAAATCAAACAAATAGGGAGTAAAAAATTTTTGGCTGCTTCCTTGCCCCTTGGTGCTCGAGGAATCACGACCCCAGCCTCACCCCATCCAATTTCTCGCTTCGCGAGGGACCGATGCACCTCCCCAAACGTGAACTCCCTGTTTGCACAACAAACTCTCTGTGATACCCCAAGCGCAAAGTGAAATCTTATCGGCTCTTTGCTGCGTTCAGCCAAATACTTCTCAACTGCCCAGTTGCTTATTGCATAGAGACCAGCCTTGTCTGGAACCTCTCACCGCGTTGTCGTCATTCTCAAGCTCCCCGCCATCAACGCTTGCAACCTCGAGCGCCGCACCTCTAGGGACACCATGGATACCAATATGGAAGATGTTGGCAGAGCGCCTGAGCCGTCGAGATTATCGCCTGCCACAGAACCCGCATCCATCCCCACCTTAGATGGATGGATTGAGAGCTTGATGACCTGCAAGCAGCTGGCCGAGGTCGATGTGCAAAGACTCTGTGAGAAGGTAAGCAGGCTTCGCAGATCTCAATGAGCTTGTTGGAGTGTCTCTGGTGAGAGTGTGATTCCGATCAGTCTTTAATAACGCGTCTGTAGGCACGAGAGGTCTTGCAGGACGAGTCAAATGTGCAACCAGTGGTAAAGCAAATCTGGACTACGACTGTGGCCATCAAAAGCTGACACTCAACCAGAAATGCCCAGTCACAGTATGCGGAGATATTCACGGTCAGTTTCATGACTTGATGGAGTTATTCAGAATTGGTGGACCAAACCCGGACACGAATTACCTATTCATGGGTAAGGACTCCCAGCCCAGTGTCAGCAAGGAGAATGCTAACCACAAACCAGGTGATTATGTTGATCGAGGTTACTATTCCGTTGAAACCGTCACTCTCCTGGTAGCTCTGAAAATCCGATATCCGCAACGTATCACCATCCTCCGTGGCAACCATGAATCCCGTCAAATCACACAAGTCTATGGGTTCTATGATGAATGCCTCCGAAAATATGGCAATGCCAACGTATGGAAGTACTTCACCGATCTCTTCGACTACCTTCCCCTCACCGCCTTGATCGACAACCAGATCTTCTGCCTCCACGGAGGTCTCTCCCCCAGCATCGATACCCTTGATAACATCCGAGCACTCGACCGCATACAGGAAGTTCCACACGAGGGGCCAATGTGCGATTTGTTGTGGTCGGATCCAGATGATCGATGTGGATGGGGAATATCACCCAGGGGCGCCGGCTACACCTTTGGGCAGGACATTTCGGAGGCCTTCAACCATAACAATGGGTTGACTCTGGTGGCTAGGGCTCATCAACTGGTCATGGAGGGATATAACTGGTCTCAGGACAGAAACGTGGTTACCATTTTCTCAGGTACGGCTAAGCCTTCCTCTTGAGCAGTATTTGGCTAACCTTTGCAGCTCCAAATTATTGCTACAGATGTGGCAATCAAGCGGCTATTATGGAGATCGACGAGCACCTGAAGTACACCTTGTAAGTTTTGCGCCTCTTGAGAAACTGGAACCTCACTGACACAACACGCTTAGCTTGCAATTTGACCCCTGCCCAAGAGCAGGTGAGCCGATGGTTTCACGACGTGAGTATAAAACTCCCTTTCGTCAATCTGTCTATTCTAACAGTGTGTAGGAACTCCTGACTATTTCCTCTAGAGAACTACAAAGAGAAATAATTCGCGGTGCAAGGCAGGCATGTTATCAAAGTGCCACAGAAGCAATGAGAATTCTGTTCATGTATAAGAGACCACCTAGCATTCGTACAGCGAGAGGGGCAATGCCAGTAATGGACCAACCCGCGGGTGCTGTTTGTAGACTTGCAGTAGACTCTTATAAGAATGCAAAAGCGTTACACAGCGAGACCCTTGGCGTTCTCGGAATATCCTCCCCCTAGTGAACTCCTCGCTTGTGCTGCTGCTTCTCCAGGTTTTGGAGCTCCGCTAGGTTCCAAGAACCACTTCTTTAATCCCGGCAATGGCTCTAACGCTCGCCAGAACTCAAACACGATGTACCGAAGAGCGTAGCTGGATCGCCTAGTGGCCAGAGTCTATGACCTGCAGTAGATGGCCATCGATCGACCTGACATGGCCTTCGCTCCTTGATCAAATCAGGTCTCAATGCATGCCTTCCTGCACACGGCAGGCTAAAATAATGAACCCCTCCACGCTTCGTGCGACGTCAATGATCTCTGGTCCGTAAAAAGAAAGTGCTTATCCGCTGTAATAATGTCCGACCTCCGGCGAAATACCTGCGTTCAATTGGGCAGCACGCCAAACCGAGCTCGTTGTGGTCTGCGCCATCACCTGCGGAGCATGGCCTCGGCGTCGCGTTCCCAGAAACACCGATGTCTGATCATGTCTCTCTTGATGCCATGGGTGTTTGCTTGCAGCGACCGAGGCGTGGACTTTTCCAGGCTCTCGGATGAACTTAAAGAGCGATGCATGCTCCCTTGAAAGCCATAAGTATGGCACCGCTGCCGCTTCTTGGAAGTTGAGCATTGCATTCCTCGAGCGTTGCGGCAACCGTGAAAGACATCACAATCAATACGCCGATATCTTGATTCCCCAGTTCCCACGACGGGCTTCCCCGCTCTCTGTTACACAACTACGCAATCTACACTACATTCAAAATGTCAGGTCCAGGAGGAGTAAGTTATCAATCCTCGAGCAATATTATATGTACTAACATGTGTACAGGCGCATGCTCCCCAAGGCCCCCCATATCTCCCTACGACTGCAGCACTAGGAGGCCTGCCTACGAAGACGCTCGATGACCCCATCTGTTCGGTGTTTCTTGCTCTGTTCGTCATTGGAGCTGCAGCTCACATGGCTATTCTCCAAATCAACCTCCGAAGGAAGAAGAAGTTTGTCATGAGTGGTCTGATTTTCGGCTTCTGTATGGCCAGAATTACGACCATGACCATGCGCCTTGTCTGGGCGACCTACCCCCACAATATCTCGGTCGCGATAGCTGCCCAGATCTTTGTATCGGCTGGAGTACTCATTCTCTTCATCGTCAATCTCATCTTTGCTCAAAGAATTGTCCGAGCATCTCATCCCCATTGGGCTTGGGCGAAGTGGTTCTCCCTTGCATTCAAGCTCTACTACGTCTCCATCGTTCTCATGCTGATAGCATTGATTACCTGCACGGTCCAGAGCTTCTATACGCTCAACCCAAATACCAGGCGGATCGATCACGACGTTCAACTGGTTGGAGGAACTTATTTTGCAGTAGCAGCTTTTCTTCCAATTCCCCTGTTGGCCCTCAGGATCATCATCCCCGATAGACCTCCTATTGAGAAGTTCGGACACGGACGGTTTAGAAGCAAGATCTTCATTCTCCTTTTCTCGTCCGTGCTGCTCACCCTTGGCGCCGCATTTCGAGCGGGCATCAATTATGTCCCTCGACCAAATACGGACCCAGCTTGGTACACTTCCAAGGCATGCTTCTACGTTTTCAACTTCACCATCGAGGTTATTGTCGTTGCACTGTACGCCATCATTAGAGTGGATAAGAGATTTCACGTCCCAGATGGAAGTCATGGCCCGGGAGATTATATTGGCATCTCGAAAAGTGGACTGGATAGGAGGTCCAGCTTTGCTGATAGGGTGAACGATGAAGAACAGGTTTTTGGAGATGATAGTGCCGAGGAACTACGCAAGAGAAGACCAGACTTGGAACAGCAAGAAGTTACAACTTTTACTCCTGCTCGAACTTCTCACGAGAAAGAGGTACAACCCAACGGTCCTTTGGGCAGCCATCCGACACCACCAGCTTCCGCTCCCGGATCTGTTCACGGCGGGAATGTTCAGCAAACGTCTGAGCCGGCTCCTCCTGTGCCTGCTGTCGTGAGAAGTAGACCGGCAACAGCACACGATGAAGAAAAATCGGCAACGGTATGATGTGGGAGTCTCAACAGTCCTGGCCCTAGGGTCTCTCCAGGACTCCGCACAATCAAGTCTACTTTTTGCATTTTGAATTTGGAGCATGCATATGGAGTTAGGAGCATTGAATACCCAGGCTGATCGAGCATGGTCTCTTTCCTGTGAAAGCGTACGGTACATAAAATCCTAATATAATACT
>Ga0302140_10004877_pt1 | contig 17048 bp, 20 predicted proteins | sample I_Bog_E1_1_FD_202095 | JGI IMG/M metagenome (GOLD analysis project Ga0302140, IMG submission 202095) | Peat permafrost microbial communities from Stordalen Mire near Abisko, Sweden - I_Bog_E1_1 | ecosystem: Environmental > Terrestrial > Soil > Wetlands > Peat | place: Sweden: Abisko, Stordalen... | reverse complement strand
GAAATGGCTCCTCAGGTAGGATTCGAACCTACAACCCTTCGGTTAACAGCCGAATGCTCTGCCATTGAGCTACTGAGGAGTGTGGAAGCAGGCGCGAGGTGCGCGTGCCTATGAAAGTATCATAGCATCCCGGTGCGGGCTGTCAAAACACCGAAGATACCGTGCGATTTGAAACTTGGGTCCGGCTATTCCGACTCTACGTAATATTCAGAGCCTTCTTGATCGTCCCCCGCTCATTCTGAATTTTATCCTGCAGCAGCGTGATGGCGTAGATGAGCTGCTCGGGGCGCGGCGGGCATCCGGGGACATAAACGTCGACGGGGATGACCTGATTAACGCTCTGCACCAGCGCGTAATTATTGAAGACGCCGCCTGAAGTGGCGCAGGCCCCCATGGAGATGACCCACTTGGGTTCAGGCATCTGCTCCCAGAGTTGGCGAATGACGGGCGCCATTTTGTTGGAGACCCGGCCCGCGATAATCATCAAATCGCTTTGCCGCGGGGAGGGACGGAAAACTTCCGCTCCGAAGCGTGCGATGTCGAAGCGCGAGGCGCCCATCGACATCATTTCAATCGCGCAGCAAGCCAGGCCAAACGTCATGGGCCAGATCGAGCCTTTACGCATCCAGTTGACGGCGGCGTCGAGCGTGGAAAGCACGACCCCTTCGGGCGTAGGATTGCCGAAGGTTAAATCCTTGACGATTTTCTTGCCGTTTTCGATGTCAACGTACGGACCGAAATTCAGTTCTGGAGCCATAAACCTATTTTAGAACAAGCGCGGTTGCCGTGCTTGGGGGCGTACGAAACGTGATTGGGAAAATAAAAAATGCTTAACCACGAAGGACACGAAGTATCACGAAGGTTTTAATATTGCGCGCGGGAAGTCGCTCCACACCATCCATCCTGGTTTCATCGGTTCGGCGCCATGGCGGGCATAAAAGTTGATGGCGGGAGTGTTCCATTGCGCGACATTTACGCACACTCGTGACGCTTGCTGTTGCTGGAACCACGTTGCGAGGAAAGGCATCAAGCCCGATGCCACGCCGCTGCGCCGTCTTTCTGGAGTTACATAGATCCACTCCAACTCACCTTGGCAAGCGAGCCGCGTGGTGAGATGTCCGGCGAGGTAACCGAGCAGAGTGTCCCCCTCCTCAGCCACAAAAATAACTCGCGGCGGCAAAGCCTTCTGAGGATTAAGTTCGCCGTCGAAGTAGGCGAGCATGCTTTCTTCAGACTTTCCGCCTTCGCCTTTTTCCAGCGACCAGATGGCCGCCATGCGCGGGATGTCAGAGCGTTGAGCGGGACGGTAGTGGATTGAATCGGACAAGAATGCTCCTTTACTTCCTGGGACGGATCTTAGGAGCCAGTCGCGCGGCGCACGGCCTTTTCAGCAGATTGTGGAAGTTGCACGGACACAAAGTATTCCGCAGGATACAGATAATCTTCTCCGGACTCATCGATGATCCGAATCTGACGCAGCTTGATGGCACTAGGATCTGCAACCACTTGATAAAGCTTCCGCAACTCAAGCGAGGCGGCGTAGCCTTTGTTTTTGACGCATACGACAAATTGCACTTCGCTTCATTTCATTGAATCTCTAGAATACGCTTGATCTTGATTTCTTTTTTCCCCACTCCATGAGCCTCGTACCAGTGCACCTCGGCGTGACACATCGTACCGTCGGCCAATTTGATGGCTGCATGACCTTTCATCTTCTTCGATTGGTGGCCGCCGTACAGCTTCCGTAATCTTCGGCGCTCCCGGATGCCTTTGCCCAAAGCGATGTTCTCAACGTTTAAAACCTTGCCGACAATTGTGAAAAACACGAAGTGATTCTACTCCGCGACTTTACGGGTTCACCACGATCTTCCCAAACATCTGGCTCTTCTCCAGATACTCGTGTGCCGCGCGCAGTTCACTCAGAGGGAAGACGTGATCGACCACCGGCTTTAAGCGTCCGGCGAAAACATGTTTCAAAACTTCGTGCAGTTCGCCCATGGTCCCCATGTAGGAGCCGAGCAGATTCAATTGCCGGGCAAACAGATGGCGCAGATCGATGCCGACATTCGGCCCCGTAGTCGCCCCACAGGTGACCAGCGTGCCGCTGCTCTTGAGGGACTTTACGCTCTCGTCCCACGTGGCCGCGCCAACGTGTTCGACCACTATGTCGACTCCTTCTTTGTTTGTGATCTTGCGGACTTCTTCGGAAATTTTCTGCTTGTAATGGTCGATGCCGAAATCCGCGCCGAGCTCGCGGCCTTTGGCCAGCTTCTCTTCGCTGCCGGCCGTGGTGATCACGCGGCAGTGGAACAGCTTGGCAATCTGAATGGCCGCGATACCAACGCCGGAGCTCGCCCCCAACACCAGCACGGTTTGTCCGGGACGAACGCCGGCGCGTCCCACCAGCATGTGCCATGCCGTCAGAAATACCAGCGGTACGCTGGCGGCCTGATTGAAATCGAGCGAGTCCGGGATGGGAATTACATTCGCTGGCGCGACGGCGATCAATTCACAGTTGCCGCCGTCCACCATGTTTCCCAAGGCGGTGAACTGGCGGCACTGATTCTGTAATCCCGCGACACATTTTTCGCAACCGCCGCAGTACGACATGGGAGCGAGCAATACCCGCCGACCGGGCGTGAATCCGGCAACGTATTCGCCGGATTCGACAACTTCGCCGGCAACGTCGCTGCCAAGGATGTGCGGCAGTTTCACCCCGGGCAGGCCCTTGCGGGTCCAGATATCCAGGTGATTCAGAGAACAGGCGCGTACGCGAACCAGTACTTGATCTTTACGCGGCTGCGCGTCGGGGATGTCTTCGTAGGTTAGAACTTCGGGTCCGCCGAATTGATGAATGCGAACGGCTTTCATTGTCTTGCTCCCTCGGAGCTGAATCGGCAAATGCGATCGGATGTTTCCGATTGCAGCGGCTTTGACGCCCTATTGTATCGTCTGCCGGACCCCATCCAAATCCAGGACGATCAGGACCGGAACCTTCAAAGTGCTCGGCGAAGACTGCGGGCATCGCAGTTTGTGATATAAAGTACTTCGTACCCCGAAAAACGATCTAAGGGAGACACCCGAATGCAAGTGCAGGCCGTTAACGACGCAGGGAACCTTTTGTTCTTCGTCTGTTTTCTCACTACAGTGATTCTTGCCGCGATATTGATATATCGCAAACTCCGTGGACGCCCGGTTCGAAGACTGGTTATCGCAATCGCAACCTGCTTCTCAGTGTATGCGGTCATTCTGATCGGCGTCTCTCTCACCAGCAAAACCCGCGATCTTGCGCTCGGAACAAACAAATGTTTCGACGACTGGTGTGCCACCGTAGCCGGATCACGCCCCTTGCCGCTGCCCAATGCGGCGGAGACAAAACTACTCGCCGTGACGCTTACCGTCTCCAATCGTGCCCGTCAAGCGGCGTTCCGGCCATCGCAGCCTCGCGTCACCTTAGTCCTTCCCTCCGGCAGTGAGGTTTCCCCGTCGAGTTTAGGGCAACGCGAGTTCGAAAAGACGGCCGGACCCCAGGAGGATTTGGCCAGGCGTTTGGTGGCAGGTGACAGCTTTCAGACGACGGTGGTCTTTGAAGTTCCGGCCGCGACGCGGGACGCCTCGGTAGTGTTGCTCGAAGGTCCCGCGTTTATCACACGCTTTCTGGTGGGTGACGAAAACTCGTTCCTGCACCGGAAAATGGTTTATCCAATTACAGTGCGCTGACACGATAGGTTCCCGGCCAAACAGTCTCGCTCGTCTCATCCAGATTTCTAAAAGCCCATCTTGTCATCCGCCGACGGCCCATAGGTTGCGGGCACCGGCTTCTCGTTGAGTCGCAGATACACGCCCAGTTGCGCGCGATGATGGACGAGGTGATTCAGGAACATTTCGCGGTAGGCTAGAAATCGATTGCCATCAAATATGGACTTGCCCTGAAAACCCAGCTTCCAATTTTGCCGCCACGCTTCCTCGGAAGAGGATTGCAAAGCTGCTCGTACCTTGGTCGCGCCCTCGTCGAAGGCCTTCACAAGCTGTGCGGCAGACTCGAACTGCAAAGCCTTAAAACTGCCTTTGGAAAAATCCAGCTCCGGAGTGGTCAGAATTGTGACGCCAAACTCAGGAAGCTGCGCCACGTGAGCCGCCAGCTTGCCCAGTTTCGCTGACTTGGGGTGAGGCGCAAATTCAGAATTGTTGTCGGGAACACGTTCCAATGCAGTGCGCGTTTTTTTTAGTTCTTCGTCCAGTTCCAGAAGCAATAAATCCGTGATTGCCATAATTCCTCCGGCCTTAAGTATAAAAGGCCCAGCCAAGTTTGGCTTGGCGGAGTCTGAAAAAGTATTTCGTGACGGTTCACGTTGGTGTACCCCAGTTAGCTTCGAACCAGTGTCGCAACCCAGGCCTTATAATCGTCGTTCCTGATGTTCGCGGGATTACTGAATTCATCCTTGTTTAACGTAATGACTGAATCCCTATGCCTAGACCGAAACCGCTGGTTCTGATCATCCTCGACGGATGGGGATACCGCGCCGAAACCAAAGCCAATGCCATCGCGCTCGCGCGCAAGCCGACTTACGATCGGCTGTTGCGGGAGTATCCCAACACGCTGATTCACACCAGCGGCCCATTCGTCGGATTGCCCGAGGGGCAGATGGGCAACAGCGAAGTCGGCCACCTCAACATGGGCGCGGGCCGCATCGTTCACATGGACATCACGCGCATCGATTTGATGATTCAGAACGGAGAATTCTTTTCGCATCCCGTCTTGCTCGCGGCGATGAAACATGCTCGCGAAGGCCAACGTAGATTGCATTTGTTCGGACTGGTCTCCGATGGCGGAGTGCATTCGCAGCAAGCTCATCTTTACGCGCTGCTGAAAATGGCGAAGCAAAATGGCGTCGACCGCGTCTTTGTGCACGCCTTCATGGACGGACGCGACACGCTGCCCACCAACGGAGCCGGATATCTCGAACAATTGCAGAAGAAGATGCGAGAGTACAACTCCGGAAAAATCGCTACCGTAAACGGCCGCTACTACGCGATGGACCGCGACCGGCGCTGGGAGCGCATTGCCAAGGCCTACAACGCGATGGTTTTTGCCGACGGCGAAGGCGGAAAGTCTGCCGATCCGGTGCAGGGCATGAAGGACTCCTACAATCGCGACGTCACGGATGAGTTTGTGCTTCCTTTCGTCTGCACAGACAAGGATGGTCAGCCTCTCGCGACGATTCGCGATGACGACGCTTCCATCTGTTTTAATTTCCGCGCCGACCGCGTGCGGGAAATCACTCGCGCTCTGGCTCGAAACAGCGGACTGAATGCGAAAGGAGGCAGCGATCTCCCAGGAGCGGACGATCTGGATGCCACGATCTCGCGCGACCGCGTCCCGAAGAATCTGCGCTACGTTTGCATGACTCAGTACGACAAGAATTTCGGCCTGCCGGTGGTGATTCCGGCGGAATCGATGGCCAATATTCTCGCCAACGTGATGGGCGGCCTGAATATGCGCAACCTGCGAGTTGCAGAGACCGAGAAGTATGCGCACGTCACATACTTTTTTAATGGAGGCGTGGAGCAGCCTTTTCCCGGCGAGGAGCGCGTGATGGTGCAGTCGCCAAAGGTTGCCACCTACGATCTGAAGCCGGAGATGAGCGCTGCGGGAATTGCCGACGCTGTGATCAAAGCTACCGAAGACGGAACCTTCGACGTAGTCATCGTGAATTTCGCCAATGCCGATATGGTGGGGCACTCGGGGAAAATCGAACCGACGGTGAAAGCGGTGGAGACCGTCGACGCCTGCCTGGGGCGCATCGAGAGCGCGGTTCGCGCCAAAGGTGGTGCGCTGCTGATCACAGCCGATCACGGTAATGCCGAGATGATGATCGATCCCGCAACCGGCGGCCCGCACACGGCGCACACCACAAATCCTGTGCCATTCATCGTAGTCGCGGCGGACTCCAAGCAATACACACTGAAACCGAACGGGTCGCTGAGGGATATTTCTCCGACCATGCTTGGGATACTCGGCGTCGACGAACCGAAAGAAATGACGGGGACGGATCTGCGCGCGTTTTTGAAAAGCAAATGAGTGCGCCAAAGGAGGGTCTGGTTTTCGCTGCAGTTCCCGATTTCAGTCAACGTTGTTAGTCAACGATGTTAGCCAACGATGTTAGCCAACGATTTCAGTCGACCATGCTAGCGCCTTGGTTTGCATTTACAGGCTGTCCGTGGCTCAGGCAGGAAGCGCCTTTGCTGTTTATCTCGAAGCGTACTGCTCCTGATTCGTCGGAGCAGAAAGTCTTCATCCCGGAATCGGATTCTGTGGGTACGGCTAGAACTTGGAACTTGGACACGGGACTGCCGCTGCAGCCTGTAATCGAAAAGTGATATCCGCCAGAGTCATCGGCTGGGAGAGGAATAGAATTGTACCCCGCCCTCTCTGATGGCCTCACGCCACTGATGTTTCCGAACAACTCGCTCATATTGCAGGAATAACCGCGATCGGGATGGGCCGATGCGTACTGCGTCTCCGTGGACGCGATGACACTGACACGGGCAGACGCCATGTTTTCGTTCATTTGATCTTGTTCTTTTCGTACTCCTTTTAGGTAATCGGGATCGGTGAGCGGTACATGCGCGGCCAATACTACTTCGGTCAGTTTCCAAATTTCTTTCTCCTGTGTCATCGAGAAGATCAACCGCGGTATAACGGGAAGAAATTCCAGCTCCCCATCGCGATAGACGTGAATCGAAACCTCGATCTCTTCGCTCTCGCCCATCACATTGTCGCCTTCGACCGTTACTTCTGTTTTGATCTTGTCTTTGCCTTCGTCGTGCTCCGATAACAGCAGGTTCGGCCCAACGTCGAACGTTTCCACGTGGCCTTGCGCCGACAATTGCTGACCGAGCGTGGAGATTCGTTGCACGATCGAAGTGCTCGTGTCGTCGCCTTTATGGATAAGAGCCTTACTGGCCACGGCCGGCAAATGCTTGGTGAACGCATCCGGGTTCTTGCTCAGGAACATCTCAATCAAAGCCTGGCGCGCGGTTTGAGGCGGGGGAGCCTGCGTCTGGGCCAGAGACGAGATGGTTGAAAGTCGACTGAAGAAAATAATTACAACATAGACGAAGCAGGCGTTTCGCATGGCGTCCTCCGCAGGCGCGGGGCATAACTTCTCAGACTCCGCAGACCTGACCGAAGTTCCAGGTACCTTAATTTTGATGCAGCAGGGAACTACCCCGATTTAAATCTTGCGATTTAACTCCTGCGGATAGCGAAAGAATCCAAGTTCGACCGCGTCCGTTCTTCTTATGAGGCTTTTCGATTTGTCCAAGCCGGCGGGGTTGCGGATGCTTCTTCGCGGAAGCTCTTCACTGCCAGTATCCCCAGGCCAATAAATATCACCATGATAAGAAGTTGCGACACCAGGAAAGGCGGTTCTTTCTGCGTGGGAGCGAGCGCGTGAGCCGCCGGCACCTTCATGAAAATCTGCGCCACCAGAACAAACACATTGAACCACAGCGCAACCACAGCACTGATCACATAGGTGGATCGCCAGGCGCCCGAGAGATGGCGAGTGTAACGCGCGAACATGGCAATGGCCAGCGCTATCAAAGAGAGAACGCCGAGCACATGCGACGGTAGAAGGTGTTCGAAGGGAAACAGAAATCCGGTCACGCTGGTAAGGATGGTAGTCGCCAGAAAAATTACGGTCGCCCCGTCAAAGCGCTTTCCGCGAAGCAATCCGTAGACAACCAGCAATCCGGAAGCGATGCCGACCAGACTGATCAATACATGCAAGATGGTGAAGGTCGAAAGCGGCATGCCTAAAACCATGCGGGTCCATCCTTTCTGAGCGGGCGTTATTTTGAAGTCCGAATGGTACGTCCCCTTCGGACAAATCGCAAGCGCATCATTCGGGCGCATCATTCGGGGCAGCACTGGGCAACGTGCTACAGTTTTCTGGCGGGCCTTTTATGCATACCTCCATGGACGCGCAGACCATTCTCATCCACTTGGCGTTGAAGCTGGGTGTGGCCGCGGCTGTTTCCAGCAGCCTGGTGCGATCCAAGGAATTCAAACTTCTGTTGTTTCGCGAAGAGAGAAATTTCCGCCAGAAGGTCTATCTGGTTTTGTGCATGGCCCTGCCGATAATGGCGGGCGTGTGGATTCGTCTTTCCGTCCCCAGCTTTCTTGCCGGGGATCTGAGTTTCGAGACCGCGCTGCTGCTGGGCGTGATCGGCGGACGTTGGGCGGGTTCGCTTGGCGGACTGCTAATGGGCCTGCCCGCTTTGCTGCATGGGGAATGGGCGGCGATGCCTTTCGATGTGCTCTGCGGTTTTATCTCCGGCCAACTGCGCACCATGGCGCTGGATAAGGACGACATCTGGTCGTTCTCGCCGTTCATCGATCAGAGTATTTTTCGCCTGATCCGCCGGAACCTGCCGACGCCGCGACTTTTCGACTGGCAGATCATGTTCTTCACAACCGTCGTGGCTCTGCGCTTCGTGCAGACGGAACTGTCGCGCTATTTTGCGCATTCGATCTACAGCTTGGAAAGTCCAGGCAACTGGTGGGTGTGGGGCGCGATCTACGCCACCTCTGTGACCGCCATTGGAATCGAGCTGAAGATTTTCAACAGCGTGCGCATTCAAATCAAGCTGGAGGAGCAAGAAAGATTGCTTTTGCACGCTCGCATGGAAGCATTGCAAAACCAGATCAATCCTCATTTTCTGTTCAACACTTTGAATTCAATTTCTTCTCTAGTGCGCTTCGATCCCGAGATGGCCCGCGAAGTGATCACAAAGTTGGCCACGATTCTGCGGCGATTGCTGAATAGCGCGGATGCTTTCGTGCCGTTGCGCGAAGAAGTGGAATTCATCGATAACTATCTGGATATCGAAGTGGTCCGCTTTGGCAACGACAAGCTGCGCGTGGTCAAGGAACTCGATCCGGCATCGCTCGATGTGATGGTTCCGAGCATGCTCTTGCAGCCTCTCGTGGAAAATTCGATCAAGCATGGATTGGCTTCCATGGTGGAAGGTGGCAGCATTCATCTGCGCAGCCGGTTGGCTGAGTCGGGCCTGATTATCGAAGTGGAAGATGACGGTGTTGGCATGGCCGCGACGCGCGTGCTGGAATCGACAAACTCGCGGGGCACAGGCATTGGGATGGCGAATATTTCCGAGCGGCTCGAAGTTTTGTACGGCGATGCCGCGCGCATGACCATCGACAGCCGGGAAGGGAAGGGAACGCTGGTGCGAATCCGCTTGCCGCTGTTGCAGGCCATGGGCGCGGTTCCGGAAGGGTTCTACGAAGAACGCTCCACCACGCGGCGGTAAAACTCTTCGTACTGTGGAACAATCTTGCTGGCGCAAAAACGCGAGCGCGCCACGCCTCGAGCCGCCGCTCCCATGGCTCGCAGCGCGCTGTCATCGCCGAGAAGATCGAGCGCATAGCGTGCCATGGTATCGACGTCCCCCACGTCGGCCAAATAACCGCTGACACCATGCTCGATCACTTCCGGCACGCCGCCGGTGCGAGTGGCGATAGGGACCACTTCGCAAGCCATGGCTTCGAGCGCCGCCAACCCGAACGATTCCAGTTCGCTGGGCATGAGCAAAATGTCCGCGATGCCGAGCTTTTCCTGCACCTGATCCTGCTTCCCCAAAAACAATACGTCCTCATGGATCCCTTTTTGCACGGCCAGCCACTCGGCGATGGAGCGATCTGGTCCATCCCCGATCAGCAGAAGCTTCGAGGGAATTTTCTTGTGCACGCGGTCAAAAATTTCAACCACATCAGAAACGCGCTTCACCGGCCGGAAGTTCGAAAGATGCACCAGCAGCTTCTCGCCCTTCGGGGCATATTCCGCGCGAAGCGCCTCGGGATGCGGATTTCTCACATAGACATCGCAGTTCACCGAGTTGTAAATCACTTCAATCTCTTTTTTTACGTCGAGCACACGCATGGTCCGCTCGCGCAAATAATTTGAGATGGCTGTCACTCCATCGCTTTGATCGATGGAATAACGAGTGATTGGCAGGTAGGAGCGATCGAGTCCGACCAGCGTAATATCTGTGCCATGCAGAGTTGTGACAAATGGCAGGCGGCGTCCTCGGGGGCCGTCACCCAGCATCTGCCGCGCCAGCAAAGCGCTTACTGAATGCGGAATCGCATAGTGCACATGCAGCAAATCCAGATCGTACAACTGCGCGACTTCCGCCATACGCGTCGCCAGCGCCAGGTCGTACGGGGGATAGTCGAATAACGGATAACGCGAGACTTCCACTTCGTGATAGTGAATGTTCGGTTCTTCTCCGCGCAGGCGAATAGGCTGAGCATAGGAGATGAAGTGAATTTCGTGGCCGCGCTGCGCCAGTTCCAACCCCAATTCCGTGGCCACGACGCCACTACCGCCGTACGTGGGATAACACGTGATCCCGATCTTCATTCCGCGAAAGCCTTTCCCGACGTCATGGTCGTGCCGGTTTCTGTAATCAGGTTCTGTCATTCGATGGTTGGAATCAACCGAGGATGCAGATTGTACAGGCAGGGAAGCGCTTTGTGAAAAGCGTGAGGCGTTGCGCTACTCGGCGGCCTTCGCAGCAGGCTTGGCCAGACCGGGATCCAACTTTTCGAGGTGGGCCTGAAAGCGCTCTTTGGTATCTTGCGGAAGTCCGGTAAATTCAATGCCCATGCCAACACCGGGGTCGCGCGTGCGCACCGTGGCGGAACAGTTTACGTGTTCCTGGTCGATCCAGAAATCCACTTTCAGTAAAGAAGTTTGGGTCAACGGCATCGCGGTCTCAACATAACATCCGTTACCGCTGATGTCAGTTGCGTTCACGCGCATGGGTGTATTCACGCGCTCATCGCGAAATTCCAAAGGAAAAGAAATCTTGTGGCGTTGAAACCGTCTGCGATTGTCGGAGCCCACAACCTGCAGGTTCGAGCGCATTTCGATCGGCAGTTCCGAAATCCACGGACAGTCTTGATCGACTACGAGCTGAACTCCCACCTGCAGTTTCTTGGCGCCGCCGGCCTCCATCACCCAAACCACCTTGCAGCGCGCTTTCTTGCTTTCGTATTGCACCCCGATAACGTCGCCCACCTTCAGCCCCTGCTCAATGCCAGTGATGCAGGCGCCGGTGGCGCTGACGTTTTGGGCAATCGCATTCTGATGAAACGGCTGGTTGTTGGCGCCCATTCCCCACACACGTATGCGCAGGTCCAAGGTGGCTCGCGGGGCTGCCCCAGAGGCAGTCGTCATTTAAGGCCTCCCAGCCTGAATGGTCTGAGCTGGTTCTAACGCATCATAGCCTGAGAATAAGGCTTGCTTAACGTTACCGAAGTACTCGGAACTTGCCGCAGGTGAAGTAAATTGCATCCGGGAAACACTACGGGCACGGCTATGGGGAAGTCAAATCGGGGAAGTCAAATCGCGGTAAGAAATTAATTCAATTTCGTGCTGCGCAAAAATTTCGCGCGACTCTGGCATGGTGAGAACGCGCAATTCCGTTTCTCGAGATTCACGCAGCCGTGTTTTGGATGATTTCAGATCTTCGTCGTTGTAGCCAGGGTGGCAGACAAATTCCCATGTGCCCTGGGGAATGATTTCCGCGATGCTGCGGAAGAGTTTTTCATCCAGAGTTCCCGTCACTTCAACCCCGAGTGTGCCGTCCGGAGTGGCCATGCCTTCTCGCGTCACGGCTTCGCGGAACTTGTTCGCCAATGTGCGGAAAATTCTGACCTCGGCATGACGCGTCCATAAATTCGGACGAGCCAGAAGTTCGCCGGACTTCAACGGCTGGCGTGGGCCGAAAGGATTTCGCACCGCGTGCACTCCGCACTCTCGAGCCGCTCGCAACAGAGGCCGCAGCACGGACGGAAACAAGTGCGTGTGTTTGTGAGTGTCGACGTGAGTGACGTAGATTCCTGCTGATTGCAGTTTTTGGATCTGAGCCCTTACTTCCGATTCGATCTCCGCGGAACGGAGTCGGCCCGAGAGTGCGCGGACCGCGAACCATTTTAATCCATCGCGAAAGCGGGGAACTTCTGCTCGGGCTGCTGTGAGCGAAGCAATCCTGCCCGCCGCAAGCACCGGCGTGCCATCGATTAAGACGATATGACATCCCACACTGAGTTGGGGAACAGTCCTTGATTTCTGGACAGCATCTGCGAATGCCCGCCCATTCGCCATCAGGGTTGAAGAAGTAACGACTCCGCGAGTGTGAGCTTCGACGATGGCGCGATTTACTCCCACTGTGTAGCCGAAGTCGTCAGCATTAATAATGAGGCGGCGCACCGCGTCAGTCTAGCAGGACGAGAAGGCTGGTCGAGAGTCCGTCAGCACAACGAGGAGTGAGAGCAAGAATACATCATGGTAGCGAGATCGACGATCGCGTTTGACCGATTTTTCTCGGCTCGCGTATACTCGCTACAGCGCGGTTCGCGCGGATGCCCCTCATGGATTTCCAATCGGTGCGCCGCCTGTCCTACGAAGGTGCAATAAGGATGCAATAAGAAGGTGCAAAGGGATCTGGTCGCGCCGTGCGAAGGTACGAGGGGCGGTTAGCTCAGCTGGTTAGAGCGCCTGCCTTACAAGCAGGAGGTCGCAGGTTCGAGTCCTGCACTGCCCACCAGTCCGGCACCGTTTTCGAAGTGGGGACGTAGTTCAGTTGGTTAGAACGCTGCCCTCGCATCCCATCTAAGTAATATCTTCATCTACTTCAGTTAGTTAAGCGGATAGTGCCTCCGTCGCACTGTCACCAAGCCGAAATTGCAAGACCACCTCTATGCCCGGGCTGTCACGGGGCAGAGTCTCGTCTATTTCAAGAACTGACGGAGCAGTCTCGTCGTGGAAAGCAGTTTGTGGATCACGAATGGATTCTGCGTGCTGAACTCCAAAACGCGCGTACTTTTCGAATCAATTACAAATCTCTTGCGGGACCAGCCCCAGCGGTTGCAAATTGCTGATCTTGTTCTGGCCGTTGTTTTTTCGTTTTAGCTGGTGCGAAGTCGAGGACCACGCGTGAAGGCACATCGCCGTGCTCAAGGCGGTCGAAGATCTGGTTGATCGAAGATAGCGGCTGCAGCTCGATGTCGGCTTTGACCTTGCCTCCGACGGCGAAGGCTAGGGCTTCGGCCATATCCTGGCGTGTGCCGACGAACGAACCGCGGATAGTTACGCAGTTTGCCACAACGTCGAAAAGCGGAACCGGGAATTCGCCGGGAGGCAGTCCGACCAAGACGCAAGTACCACGCTTCCGGGTCATGCCAACGCCTTGCTTGAATGCGATGAGCGAAGGTGCAGTAATTAGAACGCCGTGGGCTCCGCCTCCGGTGGCCTTCTTGACGGCAGTTGCCGGATCTCCAGTCTTGGCGTTGATCACGAAATCGGCGCCAAGGTGCGTGGCATGGGCTAGCTTGCCGTCATCGATGTCGATGGCGCAGACGAGGAGTCCCATGGCCTTGGCATATTGGATGGCCAAGTGACCCAGTCCTCCAGCGCCAGAGATAGCGATCCATTCTCCGGGCCGCGCCTCGGTCTGTTTGATCCCTTTGTAGGTCGTGATTCCCGCGCAGATCAACGGCGCGGCTTCCGTAGCTGTCAGGCCCGCGGGCACGTGGGCAACGTAATCTGGGTCGGCGATGATGAATTCGGCAAAACCACCGTTAACGCTGTAGCCGCCGAACTGGGCCTGAGCGCAAACCGTTTCCCACCCAGTCAAACAGTACTCGCAGTGACCACAAGCTGAGAAGAGCCAAGGCACTCCGACGCGGTCGCCCTCCTTCACAATTTTCACCCCTGAACCAACTGCAGCAACCAGACCGATGGCCTCGTGGCCAGGAATGAACGGGAGTGTCGGCTTCACCGGCCAGTCGCCGTGGGCCGCATGGAGATCGGTGTGGCATACGCCGCACGCCTCGGTCTTCACCAGGATTTCGCCGGCTCCGGGAGAGGGAATGTCCAATTCCAGAAGTTTCAAGGGTTGTCTGAATTGCTCGACAACCGCTGCGTGCATCTTGGGCGCCATGTGTTCCTCCGCTTTAATTCTTTGCCCGATAGGAAATTCGAGCTTATCAACGGAGTACTCGTTTTTCTGAGCAAGACTGATCAGTCCGGCCCGGATTGTAGAGATGCAGGTGAAGGCCAGTCATAAACAAGTTCAATATCCTGAGTCAAACCGAAATTAACAACGAGGATCCATCGTGGTTTCCCGAACTGTGCAATAGCGACCAGTTTTTCAATCACAGGACTGTCATATTTGAGCATCGGACTTCTTTTGACGGTCCAACAATAGCGGCGAAGCGCCGAGGAGAATAGACATGTCTGTAGAAAATTCAGTTGTCGCGATTTATCACACTCATACGGAAGCGGATCGAGCGGTGCAGGAACTTCAGCGTGGCGGAGTCGACATGCACAAATTGTCGATCGTCGGAAAGGGATATCACACAGATGAGCAAGTGGTCGGCTACTACAACACCGGCGACCGCATGAAATATTGGGGCAAGGTTGGTGCGTTCTGGGGAGGCTTTTGGGCCCTCTTGTTCGGATCCGCGATGTTCGTGATTCCGGGGCTCGGCCCGATTTTAGTGGCTGGACCTCTGGTGGCGTGGATCGTAGCAGGGCTGGAAGGAGCCGTAGAGGTAGGAGCTTTGGGCGCTTTGGGAGCCGGTCTCTTCAGCATAGGCATCCCTAAGGACAGCATTGTGAAGTACCAGACGGCGCTCACGACAGATCAGTTTCTGCTGATCGCTCATGGCACAGCTGCAGAAGTGGCCAAGGCGAAGGAGATCATCGAAAGCACGAATCCTGCCCACTCCGCACTGCATACCGCGGAAGCTGTGGCCGCGTAGCGCCCATAGCTGCAGAAATGCGGTAGCTCATATCAAACGAGGCAAGAACCATGATTGCAGATAATCGGCGCGACAACGAGCGCGACGAAGAGGAACGTGAAACGAACTCGGCCGGGCAGTCCGGCGACATTCAGGGCATATCGCGCCCGGCCGAAGCGGATTCCGAGAGCGTCGAGGAATTAGTGGAAGAGGGAAACGCCTTTGAAGCCTCGATTGTCGACGGTGTAGAGAACTCCAAGGATCCGGATGTCTCAGAGGTCACGACCCGCCAAGTATCGGAAGACGACGTTCCCGAAGAGTATCGAAATGCCGACGAGCGCGTTGCATAAGGCCAATCGCTTCCGAAGCGTCGAGGGTTGGAACGGCCTGAAAGACAACACGCGCGCCCAGCACATGCACCGTGACCAGGAGACCATCATGTCACAAAGAGCACACGAGCGAGCTGCAGAACTCCATAACCTCGCGGCCCACGCGCACTCAGTTGCGGCTGTCGCCCATGGCAAAGAAGATCACCTCACTGCTCACGAGCTCAGCAAACAGGCGCACGAACATTCCATGAATGTTCACAAGCTCACCCAAGAGTTAGGCCAGAAAACAGGACCAATTCAAGGTGCGGAAGCCCCGACTCAGAAACCGTGACTTGTCACTCTTGCTCTGAGCGAAGGCGTCACCTGACTTAAGGTTTGGAGGGTTGAAGACAAGGCAACAGGAGGACTACCGATGTTAACGAATGTGAACCAAGTGAAAGGTCTTGTGATCCGGGCCACGGATGGCGAGATTGGAACTGTAGATCAATTGTATTTCGACGACGAGACATGGGCGATTCGCTACCTGACGGCGGCAACCGGAGGCTGGCTCAGCGACCGGGAAGTTTTGATATCACCATTTTCTGTGACGCACGTGGATTGGCAATCCAAGCGACTGGATGTGGCGCTGACGAAAAAGCAAATCGAGAATAGCCCTAACCGAGACACGCAGCGGCCCGTTTCGCGGCAGTATGAGAGCGAATATCTCGGTTATTACAATTATCCGAACTACTGGAGCGGTCCCTTCCTATGGGGTCCGGGGGCCTATCCGTCGAGCTTGTCGAATCGAATCGCGACTCCTAAGGATGTGCTGGCGGAAAGGATCCGGAGAGAGTCGATGGATTCGCATCTTCGCAGCACTGGAGCTGTCACGGGCTATCACATTGAGGCTGAGGACGGCGAGATCGGCCATGTGGCGGGCTTCTTGGTAGACGACGAAACGTGGGCCATCCGCTACATTGAGGTGCTAACAAGAAATTGGTGGCCGGGTAAGAAGGTGTTGGTTTCGCCCGCGTGGATTCAGAAGGTGAGTTGGACGGAGTCGAAAGTGTACGTCGGTCTCTGGCGGGATGCCATCAAAAGCGCGCCGGCGTTCGTTGAGTCTGCGCCGATCACTCGTGAATACGAACACCGTCTCCATACTCACTACGGCCGGCCGCCCTATTGGCTGCAGGACGCGGAACACAAGGCCGCCCTTTCGTTGAGCGGCGTCTAGATGGGGACAGTCGCCTCCGCGAAAATCGCAACCCGTAATTTTCGCCTACAGGATGGCGACTCACCCTCGATTTGATTCGGAGAACAGCATGACCATGCACAATACAGAGCATTTGCATCCGAACGGCGAGAGTCACCATATCCATGGCCAGACTCCGTACTGGCGGCGCGCACATCATGATTGGAAGTTCTGGTTCGGACTACTTGCCATGCTCGTTGCTATCGGTATTTACGTCGGAACCAACGACTTGTCGATGGTGCCTTCTGGCCGCCAGAAGCAAATGCCGGCCGGTAGCCGGGTTCCATGAACTTCGCACGCCAATGTATGAGCGTAGAAACATCCTCAATTTAAACAATCAGGCAGGAGATCAGCATGCAGATCCAAGTCAATACAGACCACACAATCGAAGGTCACGAGGCTCTAGCCGATCAAATCAGGGGCGTGGTGGAGAATGCTCTGAGCCGAATGAGCGGTCGCATCACGCGGGTGGAAGTCCACCTGACCGACGAGAGCGGCCCTAAGAACCGCGCGAATAACAAACGTTGCATGATGGAGGCGCGCCTCGAAGGCCGCCAGCCCATCGCGGTCACCGACGAAGCGGCGACTGTGGACGTGGCCGTCAACGGCGCCGCAGATAAGTTAGCCAGATTGATCGAGCATACCCTCGGCA
>Ga0302140_10004872_pt1 | contig 17059 bp, 11 predicted proteins | sample I_Bog_E1_1_FD_202095 | JGI IMG/M metagenome (GOLD analysis project Ga0302140, IMG submission 202095) | Peat permafrost microbial communities from Stordalen Mire near Abisko, Sweden - I_Bog_E1_1 | ecosystem: Environmental > Terrestrial > Soil > Wetlands > Peat | place: Sweden: Abisko, Stordalen... | reverse complement strand
ATGGCTGAAATCAGTATGATTCAGAAAAATTTCATTGAAAATTGTAAATCCATTAAGAAAGCAGTGAAAATAGAAGCAGAAAAGAGGGCAAATGAGCCCACGATCATTTCTTACGGGACAGAACAGGCGCTTTTAAATGAAACCCTGAACAAAATAGATGAGAAGACCAAAGAAGACACGAAAAGTAACGAAACCACACCTCAAGAAGTTAACACAACCCAGACAACGAATACCACAACTGCTGAAGCCAACAATACTGAAGCTACTACAACTGCCGGCACGAATAGTACTGAAACGTCAACAAACCCAACTCCCGAAGCGACCACAACCCCAGAAACGAATAATTTTGATGTAGCGAACCCAACTCCCGAAGCGACCACAACCACAGCAACGAATAATGTTGATGTAGCGACAACTCCAACTCCACAAGCCAATACATCAGAAGCACCAACAGTCAACATGACCGAAACTCCAACGGCAACTACAACTACAACTCCACAAGCCAACACAACTGAAGCTCCAGCTTCAATCGGAACATCAGAAGTGAACACTACTGAAGCAACACCCACAACTCCATCACCAACAGAGACAACTACAACACCAGTAGTGAACAATACTGAAGCACCAACGACAACTACAACACCAGTCGTGAACCATACTGAAGCACCAGTGACAACTACCACACCCGAAGTGAATAATACTGAAGCAACGACTTCAATGCCAACCGAAACAACCGAAACAGCAGGCACAACCCGACCTGCTTCGGCACAAACAAATCCGACCGAAGCAACAAACAATACTGAAACTGCAACAACAACAAACACCGCAGAGGCTGTCACAACTCCTACCACACAACTGAACCCGACAGAAGCTACGAATAACACTGAAGCTGTTGCAACTACAATCCCAGAAGCCAACGCTTCCCCTACCAGTGTTACGAACAAGACCGAACCTGCGGCAACTACAACTCCAGAAACAAACCCAATCGTTGATACAACCACAACTCCATCTGCTCAAGCGAACACGACTGAGACTCCAACAACTCCAACAACAACGAATCCAGATACAACCACTCCCAAAGTGACCAATACTGATTCTACCACAGCTCCAACTCCGGAAACAAACAATACTGAAGCCGCAACAACAGTGACTTCTAATGCGAGCACGACCCAACCCTCCATCAACAGCCAACCAGTGACAACAAGCATTCCTCTAGAAAACAACACCGATGCAGTAACAACTATTAATTCCGAAGTGCCAACTCCAAAATCAAACACGGTCGATCCAAAAACAGGCACAACTCCTGATGTTAACACCCCTAAAACAACAACTAAAGATGCCACAATCACCACTCCAGAAACAAATATGGGCGAGGCAGCAACTACCACAACTCCCCAAGGGACACCGACCGTTAAAAAATCAGATGCAACAACAGAGATTACTACAAACCCAAAAATTTCAACCGAAACAACAACACAGATTATTACAAACCCAGAAACAACTACTACCGAAGCACCGAAAGATACCGCAGCAACAAAAGTTGCAAATCCCCAAGGGACACCGACCGTTAAAAAATCAGATGCAACAACAGAGATTACTACAAACCCAAAAATTTCAACCGAAACAACAACACAGATTATTACAAACCCAGAAACAACTACTACCGAAGCACCGAAAGATACCGCAGCAACAAAAGTTGCAACTCCAGGAGTAGGCACTACAGATGGAACAAAAAATACCGCGCAAGTTACAACGACTACTGAAACGAGCAATGTTAAAGACACAAAAATTACTGAGGAACCAGAAACTGAGACAGTTACTGATTCTACTGGAAATCAATCTGAGAATGCCGCCAATGCAACTACAGTAAATGAAACTGAAAATCAAAGTAACACAAATCCAACATCAATTAAAACGACAGCAGCAAATTATGATTTAATATCTCACAAGAAACGTTAGATTTTTATAATTTTTTATTTTTTTTTAACAGACTTGTTTAGCTGTTCCACCAGCAAACATTGACAATTTGGCAATTCCTAGTTATATGACGAAAGGAATGAAGCCATCTATTCCCGGCATGGCTATGAAGAAAAAGTATACGATTCCTCAGGCGATTATCGATGAAATGAATAGTGATAAAACTTGCATGAATTTGAAGACACCACTGAAATCTTTTCTCTTTTAAGCATTAAAAACGAATTAAACATTTAAATTTTTAATAAATTTTTTTTTTTTTTATTTTTTTGATTTTGGTGCACAGTTTTGGTTTCGCAATGGAATTTTAGAAAATAAAATATTTTATTTTATTTGAAGAAGCTAATTTGTTTTTCATTGGATTATTTTTTTTGAATGAATTTTTTTTTGAAAATTAAAAAAACTCAATTGTTTTTAAAAAAACAAGAAAACATCTGAAAATTAAAATGATGAAAATAAAAAGAATTTACTGTAAACTAAAAACATACAAAAATGTTTAATTTTTCTCATTTTTTGTTTTATTTCTGCACCAAAACTGCACTAAAATGTCCAATCATCCCCTCTTCATCCGGAAAGCTTTGCATGACCTTCCCTTCCAAGACTTCCAGTCTTTTTTTCTCGCAAATCCTTTTAATTTGCTCAATATTTTCCTAATAAAAAACCTATATTTCCTTTCTAAACCCTATTATCAATACCTCCTTTAGAACACTATTGCTAAAAACCACTAATTTCCCTGTTTTTGGCTTTAAAAAGCCCACACTTTCATCTAAATATTTTCTTTGTCTCCAGAGGACTTCTTCTAAAGCCTCATTAGAAAATTTCATCTTTAATTCAGGCTTTTCTCTCAATAAGCCGCTTTCTGAACTTGGGATTTCGACTAAAACCCAATCAAAAGTCGTATTTTCATGTTTTTCAAGGACTTTATAATGAATTTGGTTTCGGGAAAACGATTTCCTACAGGCTTCTAATGACTTTTCCTTTTCCTCATATAAATATATAGAAATCCCTGGATGAATAGAGCCTAAAGCTAAGGATTTTTCTGCGAGATTACATCTGAAATCCAGTACTTTATCGTTTTCATGAGGCTTTAGCTTCAATAAACTCAATTGGCAGGCTTCCGCCTGGGCTTCGAAAAAACCAGAGAGAAATTCTCGAGTTTTATAGAGGTTTACTGAATCTTTTTCGAGGATTTGGATGCCTACGGATGAATATTCGGTTTTTTTGCTAAATATTTTATGGTTTCTTTGTAAGGATTGAATGAGTTTTTCTCTAGAGATCTTATTAGTATTGACTCTTAAGACTGTTTTTGGTCTGGAGAAAAGCATACTTTTCAGGATAGTATAGGCTTTCTCTTCAGAATAATTATTCGCTAAAAGTGAGAAAAAATCTGGAGGAGAGCTACATTTCGCATATCTAAATGAAAAAAAAAGCTTTTATAGAGCTATTATTCAGGAAATTACAAGGGAATATCTAGATTTGAAAGGATTTCTGGTGAGATTTCATCAATTTTCTCAAGATTTTCAAGCCTTTCAGACCAATTTTCGCATTTAAAACGATAATCGAGAAAGTCTTTAAATCGGAGAAGCTTGAAACTATTATTGATTATCGAGGAATTATCGGTAAAGGCGAGGTTTTCACTATAGAACTTCAGATATTTCTTGAGGAAAAGCTCAAAAACTGGCATTTTATATGCCCAAACTGGCTTCAAATCGATTTCCTGTTGATATTCTCTCAAAACCCTAACTATATGTCCCTTAATATAAGGTTTCATCGAGAAATATCGAGAAAAATAATAGAAAAATTAGAGAAAAAATACAGAAAAATGAGAGAAAATTAAAGAAAATTAAAGAAAATCAAAGAAAACTAAAGAAAATTAAAGAAAATTTATAAAAAGCCTGTTAATTTTAACAGATTTTAAAATATTTATCGAAATATCGAATGACTTCAGAGCCAAAAGGTGTGTTTTCCTCTCCAATCGAGACTGCGATGATAAACCTCTCATTATTTTCAGGGAAAACGCCCAAAAACACGATCCCGAGACCCAAAAGTTTCAGCAATATCCGAAAAACGAGTTTCGATAATTATTCAAATAGCAAAAATTCAAGCAATTTCTCCCAATTTCAATCTTGTGCAAAGCCGCAAATAAGCGAAAAACATTCAGAGATCTCTCAATCGTTAATAAATCATTTGAAGGTCATGAATGCTAATAATATGACTGGAACTATGAATATTGAGGGTAATGCTAAAAATAATAAGACCACTCATATAAATCAAAGCGTTATTATGAAAAACAATAACAATACTCCCAATAATTCCAAGACCCATCATAATCATAATCATTCAATGAATATTGGTGTTTTCAATGCGACAAAAACTACTTTTCCTAATAAAACTCCTACTAATAACATTAATAAACCTCATAACATTAATAATATTAATAACATTCAGAATAATAAGGAAAATGATGGATATATCATACAAAGACCTCATACCACAACTAATTCCAATAAGAAATTCATTGATCTTTATAAACGAGGAGGCTCAATCTCAAATCCTTTGAATTTATCCTCGAAACCAGGCGTTTCACTTAATTCCTCACATAACAATATCTCTAATGCTTCCATACAAAATAATAAAGGCAAATCCTCACCTTATTATGAGAAATCCACTAGCATTAGCTCAAATTTCGGGAAAGACCTTGAAAACCAGACTTTGAACTTAATTCAAGAATTACAGGTTTTTTCCTCAAATGGTAATTTCGAGAATATTGTGAAGAAAATCCTCGATTTTCTAAAGAAAATACCAGGATTAGACCCTCTTTTCATCGCTTTACTAGGGAAATTAGAGGAAATCATCTTATCTAATGAAGAAATCAAGAAAAGGAAGCTAAGAGAACTTGAGATTATAAGACTTCGAGAAAACGAAAGCTTTTCTAAGAAAGAAAAAGCACTTCAAAATGAGTTCGAGCTTTTACAGAATAAACTCAATGGTTTCATGGATATTTTCAAGGTTTTACAAAAAAAAGGCGTCGATTTCAAAGAACTTCTGAAAATTAACCAAAATACAGAGAATTCAATAGATTCTTCAGAGAAAAAACAAGGAAAAGGACTTAATATGAAGAACTATTATTTAAAAGAGAAAACTGAGGATTTTGCTGATGAATCCTTAATCAATGATTCTGAGGAATCAAGCTTCAATTATTTTGGAAGACCGGAAAGTCCTTTAAGTTCTTTGAGAATGTTTCAAGATATCAGGCATAATTTTAATAAGAAAACGAAAGATAAGGGGTTTAAACTGAATTTGAAAGAAGTCGAAAAAAGGAAAATGATGGAAAAAAGCAGCCAAAGCAGCGAATCGAAAAAAGAAAATAAGTTTTTGAAGAAAAAATGAGAAAAAATCAAGGTTTTTTGTTTTTTGTGAATGAAATTTATTAGGTTTTATTAATTTTTACATGAAAAAAAGTCTTGTTTTTTATTAAAGATAAAAAATTTTAAATGAAAAAACTCCTTTTTTCTCTAAATAAAGTTTGGAAATGCTTATTTCTTTAAAAGAAAAGCCTTTAATTCATTGAAAAAATCATCATTTTTGGGCTTATTATCCCAATCGGTGATCCATTCGTGGGAATTTCCGCTTCCAAGGTTATTCCAAGTTTCAATAACAAAATCCTCCAAATCCTCTGTTTCATCTTCATTTTCATTGACTTTTTGAGGTTGTTTTTTGCTATTTTTTGTTTGTTCTTCTGGATTCATGAGATTTTTTTAATTATTTTCAAAAGTTTTATAAGGAAAATATTAAAAAAAACATATATTGATAAGAAAGATCATATATTCATATCTGAATATATTAGAAAAAACTCATATTCATGAGAAAAACTCATATTTTTATGAGAAAAATTCATTTATTTATTAGAAAAACTCATATATTTACTAATAGATTTATAAGACAAACAGATGTTTTATAATTTTTATAAGAAAAATAGCTCACAAAAGCTTCTCATTATCCCGAAGCTCACTAACAAGTTTGAATAAAAGAGGATTTTTGAGGATTTTAACCCTAATTTTTCATAAATTTTGAACCCGAAATTGCTGCAATAAATAAACCCGAATATTAGAAAAAGTCCTTCTTTCCAGCACCAATGTTTTTGAAAAACCCCAAATTCAAAAGCCGAAAACGCCTCCAATCCAATTATAAGTCCCATTTTCACGAGATTTATAAGAATCTTGAGGAAACTGACTTCTATCTTCATATTCTTATCAATTAAATCCTTAGTTTCCGAGTTATCTGGATTTAAGAAAATCCCAAGATTCCGCTGGATTTCAAGTTTAAGGCTTTCTAAACTTTTCAAAGGACATTCTGAAGTTAAACTAAGGAAAATGATATGCGATAAAGGCAGAAAAACATTGAAAATGAAGAAAAATATATCAAGGATTGAGACAAAATTAGGAATTGATGTGAAGATCAGCCGCAAGATAAGAAAAAGAAGGAAATATAAGGGGTAAAGAAAAGGTATATGGGTAAGAATCAACAAGAGAAAACGGTTGAAATAATCATTTTCCTGGAAGGAAAGTCGAAATGGCATTAAGATTTCAAATTTTTTTAGAAAATTATGATGAGAAAATAGATTTTTATGAAGAAAATTCAATTTTTGTAAAAATATATTTTTTTTTTTTTTTTCTAAAAAAAATATTGTTTTTAAAAATATATTCTTCAAAAAAAAATCGATCGGAATAATTTGAAATAAAAAAAAAAAAATTATGAATTCGAATTCCCTTTGAAAATACCGATCTTAAAAAAACAAAAAAACAAAAAATTATTAAATAAAAAATTTAAAAAAAAAATGTATTCCAATTTTAAAACCAAGCGAGAAGGTGAAGATATTCATATTATTCCAAAGGCCACCCACACTGAAACCTTGATCTGGCTTCATGGCTTAGGTGATTCAGCTGAAGGTTTCTTCCCAGTTTTCTCTTCAGAAATGAACCCTTGCCTCCCCACGACCAAAATCGTTCTTTTGACAGCACCAATCCGCAAAGTCACCATTAATATGGGGATGCAATTTCATTCATGGTATGATATCCGAGACCTTCAATTTGATGAGGCTAGTTTCGAAAAAAACATCAATTTGCAAGAAGTCAAGGAAAGCATTGATCGAGTGAATCAAGTCATTGAACAGGAGGTGAAATTATTAAATGGAGACTATTCTAGAATAGTCATTGGTGGATTTTCGCAGGGATGTTCAATTTCTTTAAGTGCAGGCTTACAATTTAATAAAACTTTAGGGGGAGTCATTGGGTTTAGTGGATTGTTATTCCCTAATGTTGTGGTTAGCAAGGAGAACGAAAATACACCGATTTTACTTAGTCATGGAAGGTTAGACCCTTTGATTCCTTGCGTGTTGGCGGAGAAAAGTTATGAGAAATTAGATAAGAAAAAACACAATTTGAAAATATATATTGATGAAGTTTTGGATCACGGACTTGGGAGTTATTCTTTGAAATGGTTCAAGGACTTTTGGGCTGGGATATTTAAAAAATAATGATTTGAGAAAAAATCTCTTTTCTTTAATTTTTTAATGAGATAAACCACAAAAAAAATCTGTATTTTTAAACTTAATAGGAAAATCCAGAAAAAAATATGAATACAGGTAATTAAGAGTTTTCGATATTTTTTATTAACTGTTTGACCACTCTCCAGATGTTTGCACATTCCTTGATGACCTTGGTTGAATAATGTTCAACATGGATATTGTTCGATTAATCTACAAAACCATAAAAAATCTCATTTTTTTTATAATTATGATACATCTGATTTCATTCTATTTACAGTTGGATACCAATAAAACAGGAGCAATGAGGCTAAAAAGACTGCAAAGGAGATATTTTGCATTTGGAATCATTGTTGATATCTTGTTAAATCAATGTCTCAAGGAAGTTTGCAAGTTGATAGCATACCAATTTAAAATATAATTTTAAAACCTTATTCATTTGCTTGAACTCTGAGGAATCCAACAAAATCGAAAAATTCAAAGGATTGTTTGAAAAATTCAAATAGGATTAATCATATAGATTAAACGCATATTCCTTTAAGTTGGTCAATCCCTGCATAGCTTAAGATCCAAATATTGAAAATATAGAATTATTTACTAAGCTGAATTGTTCATTTATAATATATCGCTCCGGGACTGCTGGAATTCATTCTGTTTTCGAAATAGATCCTCACCACGAAAAGACAAATGATGGAATACCATACGGTGATGAATATGGATATCGCTGCATGGATAATCTGTTGTCCGATATCACATTATTCCCTGATTATCCGTATAAGGTTGGAAGCTGTAATTCACATGATTGTCATAATTCATATTATTCACAACTAGTTCTCCATCCATATTTCAATATCAAATGGATGTCTTTTTATATAAATAAATGAAGAAAATGGAAGTTTTTTTTACTTGTGATTGGAAGGAACATACATCACTGTGACAAAATATGCAGTCACATCTCTGAGGAAAACCAAAGGCCAGACAAAAGGAAACTTTTTTCTAGCAAACCAATAGATGATATCGATCGTTATAAAAATTATCACCACAACGCACACGTAAAAGGTGATCAACAACTGTTCGAATGTGAATTTCAGATTCAAAAAACTTCGAATCCAGGTTGTTGTTACTGATGAACTCTATGACGTTCACGAACCAAGGTGCATTCCATGCTGTGATCACGAACATTTGGAATGGATAATAATGCATTTGGAAATAATCTAAACCAAAGGAAATAAAGAAATTCAATTCTTCATCATTTTCATCTTTCAACAGAAGGAACAAAACACCAAATATTGAGACTTTAAATCTTTGATGAATTTTCCAAAGCCTTTTTCATTCTGTTCGTAAAGATTATCAGTATTTTTTTTTTTACCTTTTTTCATAGTGTGCATTTTTTGAAAGTTTGAAATTAAAGAGCAAATTAAAAGAAAAATTAAATCAAATGTTTTTTCCTAAAAACAAATAAAAAATTTAAATTGTTTTTATTTTTTAATGGAATCCAACATTTTTTCCAATATATGGCTTTGTTGTGATGGAGAAACTGAAACTCTCTTGACTGCGTTAGAGCAATTTCATGTCTTTGAAATATGTGATTTAAAAGAAAAATCTTTAAATTAATAGACGCTTTATTGGGAAACCAACCAAAATCTTAATAATAACAGAAATAATAATGAATATTCACAGAAAAAAGGACTGGATGAGGAAATTTTAAAGAAGGTGCATAAGATGAAAATGGGAAAATCGAAACGTTTGTGTAGTATTTGTTCAAACAACTTTCAAAAAGGTTTTTTTATATGATATAGGAAAATAAAAAGCATTTTTCAGAAGAAACCATACGACAATTGCCTTGCAATCATATTTTTCATGAAAACTGTATTATTCCTTGGCTTAAAGTTAGTGAAATTTGTCCAAATTGTAGACTGAATCTCAAGGAATATTTTGAAAAAGAGGAAATTTATTCAGAAATAAAGGAAGAAAAAAAAGGTTAAGATCATGGTACAATGCCACATCTCATGTTTATATATATATTGTTATTGAAAAATATGGGGAAGAGATAATAGTAGGAAGGGAAAATAAGAATATCAAAATTTTATAAAATAGGAGTAGTTTAATTAAAAAGAAAACTTCAAATAATAAAACAAATTAAAATATCTTAAAGCTTTGTTTTCTTTTAACAAGAACTAAAATTAAATTTATTTGATAATTGGGAAAAGCTTCCCATTTTGAAAAACATTTTCTAGATTATTTCATTTATTTCCTAAAAATGAAGTCCAAAGCCCTTTTGATATGTGTTTGTGCTTTTTCATTACTAATGCTTATTGATTCGACCCCCTCACAACCCAACAAACTTCGTCTTGCACCTCGTATGAAATCCACAGATGCCATGGAAACTCATAAAGTCCATCGTACGGCCAACGGCAGCATTCTTATATGTGACTGTACGAACAACGCCGATGGCACATCATCCTGCACCTGCAAACCTCAAACACCAGCAAACAATGACACTGCAGCATCAAACGCCAGTGATTCATCAGCTAACACAAATATTGCTGGTGGTGCTGCAAATGATGCAGGTACAACTGCGCCGAATGCCATTGACTCAACAGCCAACATAAGTGATGCAAATGCGACTGATGCTGCTGACACAAGTACGCCAAATACTAGTGATTCAACAGCAAACGCGAGTGATTCAGTTGCTTCCAATGATACGGCAGCTGCAGCTACACCGAGCACGACTGACTCAAACGTGAGTGATGCTAGTGCAGCTGCAACAACTCCTAATGCCACTGACACAACAACAAACCCAAGTGATGAGAGTGTTGCTACAACTCCTAATGCCAGCGACTCAACAACGAACGCGAGTGATGGTAGTGCATCTACAACGACTCCTAATACAACAAACCCAAACGATGCAAGTGCATCTACAACTAATGCCAGCGACTCAACAATAAATCCGAGTGCAACAACTCCTAATACTAGTGACTCAACAACAAACGGGAATGATGCTAGTGCAGCTACAACGACTCCTAATACAACAAACCCGAGCGATGCTAGTGCAGCTACAACTACTCCTAATGCCAGCGACTCAACAATAAACCCAAGTGCAACAACTCCTAATACTAGTGACTCAACTACAGATGCGAGTGCAGCTACAACAACTCCCAATGCCAGCAATTCACCAACAAATTCCAGTGATGCTAGTGCAGCCACAACAACTTCTAATACTAGTGACTCAACAACAAACCCGAGTGATGCAACTGTAGCCACAACAACTCCTAATGCCAGCGACTCAACCACAAATTCAAGTGATGCTAATGCAGCTACTGCAACTCCTAATACAAACGAGAGTGATGCTAGTGCAGCTACAACAACACCTAATGCCAGTGACTCAACAACAGCAGCAGACACTAGTTCAGCGTCCAACGATACAACATCTGCCTCAAATGATTCTCAAAATAATGATACAAACTCCTCCACGAGCAATAACACCTCAGCCACTCAAGCTCCAGGTAGTTCAAAGGGTCCTAATATGGCTGAATTATATAACAATGACACGATGGTGTGGACAGGTAATGGGTCTTTCCGTTATTTAGTCCAACCAACAAATTCCATGTATGTTGCTAATTTAACAACTGGGACGATCCAAATCGGATCGAAATGTATCGCTATGGTGGATTCCACCAACAACCTGAAATATGCAATATGGAATATGAATTTGTTGTTTAACGATGATGTACTACTGACTGTCAGTGAGGTCTTAGCAAAATTCAATTCCACCGACCCAACTTCCAGAAAATACAATCCCGTATTAAGCCAAATGCAAGATCTGCTAAAAAACAAGGACATAGATCTAACTAGAATTCTTGTCGATTATGTCGCAACTGAGCTCAATGGCAAACCTGTAAAAAATGTTTATGCCCTAATTTTCAGTTCTGCGGATGATTTGAAAGCAGCTGATCAGATGATATCCAACAAAAGAGTCGCTACATATCAAAAACATGATGATAATTTGTTGGCTAGTTTAAGTTATCATGATTTAGGAGTAAAGACTCCAGTATATAGAATCAGTGATAATGGAAGTTCGATTGTTACGGGATATGGCATGCTTTTGGATGTGAATTACGGAATTTACTTATCACCGTCTTATGGAGATACCACCACACAAATTTCAGGGTTCAGAGTCACCCAAATCAAGGATTGTGTTGTCGATTATGCAACCAGTTTACCGGATACTGTAACGAATAATCAAAGTTTAAATGGAACGATAAAAATCTCACAATGTGTGAATTATACTCTGGTTATTAATACAAGGGATTCATTGCCAACTGGAATCGTTCATATGGAATATATTTGCGCTATAGACCACCAAGAAGATATTGGAATGGCTGAAATCAGCATGATTCAGAAAAATTTCATTGAAGCTTGCAGGGGGATTCTGAAAAGTGCAGCAGAAGAAACAGCAAAAAAGGCAAATAACTCTGATATCATTCCTTATAGTGCAGAACAGTCTCTTTTGAACGAAAGCATGAATAATTTGACTGCTAAATTGAATGAGGATTTGCAACCAAAGGTAACTAATAGTCCAGAACAAAATGCAACAGCCGATGCAAATTCAACAACAGAACCAAATGCAACAACAACAACAGATACAAATGCAACGACTGAACCCAATGCAGCACCTTCTCCAGATACTAACGGTGCAGCAGCTACTCCAGATACTAACGGTACAGCAGCTACTCCAGATGCACCAGCTACTCCAGATGCCAACAATACAACAGCTAGTCCAACCACATCCCCTACAACTCCTACAACCCCTGCAACCGCTGATACTCCTACAACACCTGAAAATGCTACAACCCCTGAAACTCCTACGACACCTGTAACTCCTACAACACCTGCAACCGCTGATACTCCTACAACTGAAAATGCTACCACCCCTGAAACTCCTACGACACCTGGAACTCCTACAACCCCTGCAACCGCTGATACTCCTACAACACCTGAAAATGCTACAACCCCTGAAACTCCTACGACACCTGGAACTCCTACTGCTACAAACTCTGAAACTCCTACAACCCCTGCAACTCCATCAACTCCTGTAACTCCTGCAACTGGTGAAACTCCTACAACCACTGAAACTCCTGTAACTCCTGCAACTGGTGAAACTCCTACAACCACTGAAACTCCTGTAACTCCTGCAATTCCGACAATGCCTGCAACTTCTACAACCCCTGCAACTTCTCCAACCCCTGAAACTCCTACAACCCCTGAAACCCCTACAACCTCTGAAACTCCTACAACCCCTGCAACTCCTTCAACCCCTGCAACTCCTATAACGTCTGCAACTCCTACAACCCCTGAAACTCCTACAACCCCTGAAACTCCTACAACCCCTGAAACTCCTACAACCCCTGGAACTCCTACAACCGCTGCAAATCCTACAACCCCTGCAACTCCTTCAAACCCTGCTACAACCCCTGGAACACCTACAACAACCCCTGCAACTCCTACAGCCCCTGAAACTGCTACAACACCTGCAACCCCTGAAACTCCAACAGCCCCTGCAACTGAAACTCCTACAACCCCTGAAACTCCTGCAACTCCTATAACCCCTATAACTCCGACAACCCCTGCAACTCCTACAAACCCTACAAACCCTGCAACTCCTTTAACCCCTGCAACTCCTGCAACTCCTGCAATTCCTGCAACCCCTGAAACTCCAACAGCCCCTGCAATTGAAACTCCTACAAACCCTGAAACTCCTACAACTCCTGCAACTCCTACAACCCCTGCAACTCCTGCAACCCCTGCAACTCCTACAACAACCCCTGCAACTCCTACAACCCCTGCAAATCCTACAACCCCTGCAACTACTACAACCCCTGGAACACCTACAACAGCCCCTGCAACTCCTACAACACCTGCAAATCCTACAACCCCTGCAACTCCTTCAACCCCTGAAATACCTACAACCCCTGGAACACCTACAACAACCCCTGCAACTCCTACAACCCCTGCAAATCCTACACCTTCAACCCCTGAAATACCTGCAACCCCTGGAACACCTACAACAACCCCTGCAACTCCTACAACCCCTGAAACTGCTACTGAAACGCCTACAACCCCTACAACTCCTACAACCCCTACAACTCCTACAACCCCTACAACTCCTACAACCCCTGCAACTCCAACCCCTGAAACTCCTACAACCCCTGAAAATCCTGCAACCGCAGAATCTCCTACAACTCCTACAACAACAACTCCTTCTGCAAATACTACAAATGATACCACAGGAGAACAATCACAAAATGTTGGTAATAACACAGAAAATGAAACAGAATATATCCCTCAGGAAACTAATAAAACTACATCCACTACGAAATTAGCGGATTATGATTTAAAAACTCATAAGAAACGTTTGATTTTTTTTAATTTGATATTTTATTTAAGAGATTTGTTTAGCTGTTCCACCAGCAAATATCGATAATTTGGTTATTCCTGATTCGATGACAAAAGGACAGAATCCGACTATTCCTGGTATGGCTATGAAGAAGAAGTATACAATTCCTCAAGCGACTATCGATGAATTGAATAATGATAAAACCTGCATGAATTTGAAAGTAAAAGCATCCACATTTCTTTTTTAAATTGTTAAGAACCTATTGATAGACAGACCATCATTTTAATAAAAATTATGATGATGATTTTTTTTTCTCATTTAACTTATTTTTTTCATTTTGTATTTTAATCAAAAAAAGATCAGAAAAACAGTTAAAAGTTTTAAGAAAAATTAAATTCTTTAAAAATTTCAAAAGACTTTAAAATAAGGAATTAAATCTTCAGCTTTTTTTTCTTTTATTTTTGTATTTCAAAGAAGAAAAAACAAGGATAATCCTTTTAAATTAATCTATTAAGAGAAATTATTTTTTCTCCTCCTTTTTCTTTGTGCTGGCTTGTTTTTTTAATTTCTCATGGCGGTCTTTCACCTTTAGCATAGTTTTCTTAATATCAAGGAATGGTTCTTTATTCACTTCCTTCAATAAATTCACTTCCCTGTCAAAATATATAGTTTTTAACACAAAAAATCATTAAAAATTACTCTAAAATGGAAATTCTCAAGTCTTCCATTTTAATATTAGCATCGCTTTTTGTAAGAAATGATGAAAAAAAAACAGTCACCTATTTAATTAATATATTACTATTCAAATTTGAAGTCCAGGGTTCCAACAAATTTTGGCTCATCATTTGGATCATGTAAGCTTTCAAAATACTTATGTTTCAATGTTTCTTCAGCTGTGATTCTATTTTTCGGGTCAATCTGTAGCATTTTATCCAACAAATCCAACGCCAACGGATTCTCATAAGTGATGAACGTGGCTACTGAATTCCTTGGCTTTTCTGGTAATGACATGATATATTTCTTCGCATTGGTGTTCGTCACAAATTTCAACTCGTCTTCCGATGGTTTTCCTGTTTCCAAGCCAAAAATCAAATAAATATAAAAGAAAAATCATTACCAAGCTTATCAATGATCAATTTTATCTGCTTGATATAGTTCTCACCTTGAAACAGGATCTTTCCTGTCAAGAGCTCAGCAAAGGTACATCCCAAACTCCAAATGTCTATCGGTTTGGCATATTCATGAGAAGAAAGCATCACTTCAGGGGCACGATAATATCTCGTCACCACATATTCAGTCAAGGCAGCACCTCCTTCTTGTTTCCCATCCTCTTCTTCTTCCTCGTCTTGAATTTCTCTCGCAAGACCGAAATCGCTTGAGAAAAATGCAAAAGAAAGCAATTTTTAAGAGTTAAGAAGAAAAAATTCCATAATTTAGTTATTTATAATTCATACCACATCTTTATGTCGCAATTCTCATTGGCCAGGATGTTGGAAGGCTTCAAATCGCGATGAATGATGTTCGCAGAATGCAAATAAAAGACCCCTCTACATAATTGATACATGATATATTGCATATGGTCATCTGTCAAGGACTGTCTGGACTTGATGACCTTATATAGATCGATTTCCATATAACTGGTCACCAGATAAATGTCCCCGAACTCTTGGCTTTTTAAAGAAAAAATAATGATGACCGTTTTTGAAGGGTTTTTTTTACTCATCAGCGGAATCATCATACATTATATTGACCAATTCCAGGATATTCTCGTTCTTGAGACTACGCAAAATACGGATTTCTCGTAAGATCCGCTTCGCGTCCACAATGTCCTCAAGTTTATTGAGCTTTTTTATGGCAACTTTCTCTTTAGTTTTGGTATCAATTGCAGCATAAACCACACCGTAAGCACCACTGCCGAGAGGCTTCTTAATCTAGAAAGAAAAAAAGGTCAGGAGGATTGAAAGAAAAGAAAAAAAACCTCATAACGGGGCCCACAAGAAAACTCTTTGTTCATGGGAATTGGAATTTATTAGATTGGTGAAGGGAAATCAATTTTTTTTTTATTGAGTTTGAATATATCAAACCTAAAAATAGGAATTTAAAAGATTTTTGGGATGGATTTGAAAAATATAAGGAAAAAAAAATGAAATTTTTCGAAAAATAACTAAAGGTTCCTTTAAGTTCTTGGCATATTTTAGATTACTTTTTAATTATAAAGTGATCCGTCAGGGATTTATCCCTGGTTCATCACTTTTTTTATGAGAGAAAAAAAGCTTTTCAATTACTTCATTTCTCTTTTTCTTCAGGAGCTCGTTATATTCTTCAAGAAATGTATTCCAATCTAACCCAATCAACTCTTTCTTCGTTCTTTCCTCTCTCTTGTTTCGCTCTTCCCTGGCCTTTTTCATTTCATCAATTGAATTTTACCTCTTCCTGTGAATTATACCACAAAAAAAGCTCGTGCATTGTGAGATTTTTTATAGATTTTTCCTCTTTATTCTCTTTCTTCGTCAATTTTTGAAGCGCACTCGAGTTTTGCAGCATATTTTGCGAGTTAACTTTCAATTTTAATAGCACATTCAAGTTTTGCAGTCCATTTAAGTTTTGCAGCGCACTCGAGTATTGAAGCGAATTCCAGTTTTGAAGTTCATTTTTTTGAGTTTTGAAGCACACCCGAGTTTGGCGCGCATTCAATTTTCAAATGTCTTCGAATTTTCATTTGTATTCGAGTTTTGTAGTGTAATTAAGTTTTGTGAAGAATTCGAGTTTTGCGCATTTGAGATTTGTAGTACATTCGAGCTTGGCAACCCATTTGAATTTGGTGATGTATTGGAATTTGTATTCGCTTTGCTTAGAGCATTGGAGTTTGGGAGCATATTTTTGTCTTGAGATGCATTTGAGTTTTGGAGCGCACTTATATTTTGAGGTTTTTCCCAGTTTTGCAGCGCAAACGAGTTTCGCTGCCCATTTGAGTTTAATGCATTCAAGTTTTGAAGGGTGTTCGAGATTTGAAGCGCATCCAAGTTTTGTACCTCATTAAGGGGTTGACCTTGACCTGCAATTCGAATTTTGAAGCGCAATCGAGTTTTGATTTTATTTTTTATTTGTAAAAAACCTTAAAATATATCAAAATATTAATAATT
>Ga0302140_10004870_pt1 | contig 17064 bp, 18 predicted proteins | sample I_Bog_E1_1_FD_202095 | JGI IMG/M metagenome (GOLD analysis project Ga0302140, IMG submission 202095) | Peat permafrost microbial communities from Stordalen Mire near Abisko, Sweden - I_Bog_E1_1 | ecosystem: Environmental > Terrestrial > Soil > Wetlands > Peat | place: Sweden: Abisko, Stordalen... | reverse complement strand
GCAGGCGGCGTAGTCCAAGTCGGTACAGCCGCCCGCAGGCGGCGTAGTCCAAGTCGGTACAGCCGCCCGCAGGCGGCGTAGTCCAAGTCGGTACAGCCGCCCGCAGGCGGCGTAGTCCAAGTCGGTACAGCCGCCCGCAGGCGGCGTAGTCCAAGTCGGTAGCGCGGTCGCCGAAAAAATCAGGCTGGTGGTGTTTTGGGAGCTTCTTCGGGAGGCAGGAAGCGGATACTGCTGGCCGCAATCTTGCCATTTCTGTCCATACCCAGGTCGTAAGCAATACGCTTGCCCGGTAACAGTTCGGTGGCATCGCCTTCCTGGAGACGCGAAACGTGGAAGAAGATGTCCTTGCCGCCGGAGTCCGGCCGCAGGAAGCCGAAGCCCTTTTCGCCGAAGTAAGTCATGATTGCGCCGGTCTGCGGATCCGGAGGACCCTCTTCGGCATTCTCGCCACCGGAAGCGCCGGACGCGGCATGCGGGCGCCCCGACTTATCGCCGACTCCCTGCTTCAACCGCGCCATATCCTCATCCGTGAGTTCGCCCGCGGATCCGCTGGTTTCAGTGGGCATCTTCAGATTGGGATTTTTCTTCTGTGCGTCTTCAAAGAGACGTCGCTGTCTGGCGTTCAAATCGGGGAGTCCTTTTCGCTGCTATAAACCATTGGGCTGGGAAATCGGCCTTGCTGTTAAGCTTTCGCTTTGGCGGACCGGGCCTTTTTCGGCTTCTCCGGTTCATCCGCAGTTTCCGTGCCAGCCGCGCCGGCTTCCGGGGCGACCTTGGCTTTGCGCGCTCGTGCCCGACGTTCGGCCGGAGGCTGGCGATCGCTCTTCTTCAGGTTGGTGATCACCATTGCCGTGACGAACTTCTTCTCGCCGTGGTCATCGAACTTGATGACGATTCGCTCTTCGGTGTGTGAGAGCACTGTGCCCAAGCCAAACGTCTGATGCTCGACCTGAGCACCCTGGTTATAACTGGCCATATTGTTGAGGGATCACTCCTTTGATGATAAAACTGATGACTTGCCGCGAAGTTATGAAATTTGCACGCAAGGCTATGTATCTATATTAGCATGAACGCAGCATGACAATTGTCGAAGGTACGATGAGGGACGATGGGGCTACGATGAGAAACGCTATCCGCGACTGGCTGCATCGCGAATCCGTCGTCTTCCGGGAAGTACACCATGCGCCGACCCGCACCTCGGAGCAATCAGCCGCCGCCCGCGGCGAAGAACTCCGGATTGGTGGCAAAGCCCTGCTCATTAAGGTAGATGCCGAATTCCGCCTTTTTGTGCTCAGCGCCGATCGAAAGCTCGATTCCGCCGCCATCCGCGCTCATTTTCAGGCAAAGAAGACCCGTTTCGCCTCACCGGAGGAACTCTTGCAGATGACCGGTCTGGTTCCCGGTTCGGTACCGCCTTTCGGTGCGCCCATCCTGCCTTTTCCGCTTTATGCAGACCCGTCCGTCTTTGAAAATGAGCGAATTGCGTTCAACGCCGGATCGCTCACCGATTCCATCATCATGCCGATCGAAGCCTACAGCCGCCTCGCGAAGCCGAACGTCCTCAGATTTTCCTGCTAATCTGCCGCTATGTCATTGCTACGGTTCGTTGCCGCCCTTGCCCCGGGCCGCGTGCATCCTGCCTGCGCAGGATAGGCCCTGCATTGTGAAGGCCCAGAGCCTTTTCGACAGCGTAACCGGAAAAAATCGTCGAGCCCGCCGAGCGTGTTCTTCGTCATGAAAGACGGCAAGGTTTATCGCGACGACCGCGCTAAATAACGCCGGTGAACGGCAAGCCCCGCCAAGCCCAGGGCGCCGATCAGCATCTCCGGTGCGGTGCCGGGCTCGGGCGTGGGATTTACCGTCGTCAATTTTCCCGATACCAGTGAATAGGTATCGGTGACGAGAGATCCACCAAAAACGCTGGTAAAGCTGAAATTCAGCAGAGGGTCGACGGTCAGGCCGGGAGTGGAAGCGCCTATTGTGGTTCCGAAAATTACGGTGCTATCTGTCCATTCCGAGTCGCCTTCGTCAAGCTGCAACTGCGCGCCGAGGTCGGTAAATGTTCCAAACGGCCCCGTGAGATCAATATAGGTCGGCCCGCTCCAGTTGGCACCATTCAGTGTGACGTAACCGGTGACTGTTCCATCGCCGGTCCTCGTCCCCACGATGGTCGTATCCTCGAAGTACCAGGTTTCGGCGCAGAGTGGCGCGCAAATAAAGCCCAGCATCAGTGTGATCCGGGCAAGAAGATTGATTTGAAGCATTGTTTCCTCCGTCCACGTGCAAGAGTCAGGTAGTATGCCCTTTGTGAACTACTCCGGGCAGATCTCCTTGGCACCTGGAGGCCTGAGTCTATCACAGCTTTGGGTGAAATTTAGCCATCAATTTGACACATTAATGTGCGATCTCATTCTGGATGGCGTCCAGTTCCTTCCCGGCATCGGCCCATTTGCCCTGACTGGCTAATTCCCGATAACGCTGCATGTGCTGGCGAACGCTGTCGAGACGGGGGTCGCCCTTGTTCGCCGAAACTGCCGCCATCGCAGGCGCCGCCGCCTGCGCGCCAGCCTGAACCACTGCGGCCTGCAGCGCCGGCTGCGTACCTGTCGACCCGCTACTCAGTTGCGCCAGCGCCTCTTCATACGAATCGGCATAGATCAGACGATTCCCCATGGCCAGCACCACCTTCTTCAGCTGTGGCATGCGCGCCTGCGTCGCCTGGAGGTAAATTGGCGAAACATAAAGGAACGTATCCCCCACCGGCAGCACCAGCGTCTGCCCCTGTAGCACCTGCGACCCTTGCTGGTTCCACAGCGTCAGATCCTTCGAGATATTCTCGTCCTGATTGATGTGTGCATTCACCTGCATCGGTCCCAGAATCAGTTCCTGTTTCGAAAGCTGCATCACGACAATGTCGCCCAGTTTGTCGCCATCGCATCGGGCCAGCATCACGCCGATCAGATTTTGCTTCGTCGCGGGCGTGAACGTCGTCATCAGCAGAAACTCAGGTTTCGTCTCGCCCGGCAGCGTCGCATATATGTACGACGGACTCACGGGCTGCGCGGGAGAGTTCGTGCCGCTCGAATACTGCGCCAGTTCCCAGAGGTCTTCGTTGTTGTAAAACGTCTGCGGATTGATCATGTGATAAATCCGGTAGACATCCGCCTGTACTTCGAAAAGCTCTTCCGGATATCGTGCGTGCGCACGCAATGCAGGTGGCATCTTCGCCTCATCCTCGAACAGGGCAGGGAACAGCGAACGGTATGAGCCAATCAACGGGTCACCCGGATCGAACACATAGATATGCGTCTCGCCATCGTACGCATCGACAGTCGCCTTCACCGCGTTCCGCATGTAATTGATGCCGCCATAAGCCGGAACCTCACGTGAAAACGGATAAGCGTCCGACGTCGTGTACCCATCCAGCATCCACACCTCGCGGCCTTCCGGCGTGACCACCAGATAAGGATCCTGGTCCCATTGCAGATAAGGCGCAAGCGTCTCCAGCCGGTCCCGCACGCGCCGGTGAATCATCATGCGGCTGTTCTCCGTCAGATAACTGGTCAGCACAATATTGGATTCGCCGAAGTGCAGCGCCGCGGCCGCCCGCATAAACAGCGACGAGACGGGAAAACCGCCTTTGCCCTGATACCTGCCAAGCGCATTATCGGAACCCTGCGGATAATTGAACTCCTGCTGGGCGGTATCCACAAACACCGGCTCCTGCTGCAATTCGCCGTAATACAGTTCCGGTCGCGTCAGCTTCAGACTCGGCGTGCTGATCTCCGCGGGCATGTCTTTAATCAGATAAACCGGCTGGCCGTCCGGCGTGATCTTCGATACCTCCGCCATCACCAGACCGTACCCATGCGTGTAGAACAAGTGCAGATTGATCCAGTTCGATTGCGTGTCCTGCAACTGAGTGATATTCAGTTCGCGTGGCGAAAGCAATACCTGCCGTGGTTGCCCATCGATGATATACCTGTCCACATCCGGCGGTTCGTGGAAAGCATAGTAGGTCCGCAGCGCCTGCATCTGCGTCACCGTATCGTGAAAGGGCTTCCAGTCCCACAGTCGTACGTTATCGAGTAGAACCTTGTTCTTTACCGTATCGATCGTCGCGTTCGGATTCGTGTGCATCTCCACTTCGCGAATTTGCGCGGAGATGCCATACGCCGCGCGCGTGGCTTCAATGTGCGAATTAATGTACGGCCGTTCGAGCGAAATCTCATTGGGCTTCACGTAGAGCGAGCCCGCGACGGAAGGCACAATCCACAGCAGTAAAAGGCTCACACCCACCACAGCGCCAGCCGGAATCCATCGTTTGACCGACACCAGCGCCGCGCCAATCACCAGCGCGCCAATCACCACCAGATTCAGCGGCAGCACAAAATGGTCGTCGGTGTAATCGATGCCTGTGAGAAACTTGTGCTGATTCCATGCCATGGCGAAACGGTCCAGATAGTAGCGGCTGGCAATCGAGAGCAGGAAGAAGGCCGCGCCCCCGCGCAGGAACTTCGACTCGAGTCCGCCCTCCAGTTTCAGGAACGAAAGATCCACCGCACCCTGGCGGATATCCGGCAGCGAGAAGCGCAGTTGCCAGCCGCGCGCCACCAGCAGATACACAATAATCGCGAGAATCACGGTGGCGAAAACAAATCCGCGCATGTCGGCCCAGAACGGCAGATCGAAAAGATAAAACGCGGCGGACTTGCCGAACACCGGATCGTGATACATCTTCGAGACGTCCAGCGCGCGGCTTCCGGCGAACCGCAGGATCGTCCAGCTATCCAGACTGGCGCTGGCGACGATAGCGGAGAAACCGAGCAGCACCGCGCCGGCCACTTTCGAATAGATCGGGTAGTCGCTCATGCGCCCTCTGGCGAAACGCACTGCCCGCGCGTGCGCGATCATCAGCACGATCCATGCGACAACCGTCGCCACAAGGACGGGCATGGTGGACCACGCATACAAATCGAGCCAGGTATTCACCTGGCCCATTTCCTTCCACCATGAATATTCGATCAGGAGCGACGATGCCCACCCCGCGCTCACCAGCAATAGCAGCGCCACTGCTCCCAGCACGATCAGGCCGATCCGCCGATGCGCGCCCCTGCCACCCAAAATCATTCTCTCTGCCATACGATTCCGCCCCCTGTGACGGTTGCCACTGGTCCACCCGTAAAGCGCCGCCCGCTGAAGGGCGAGTTACGGCTTTTCGATTGCGATTGACTGACGTCGAACGTCCATTCGCCGGTCAGATCGAAGACGGTCACGTCGCCCGGAGCTCCCGGCTTCAGTGTGCCGCGATCCAGCCGCAGCACGTTCGCCGGACCTGTGGTGAACAACTCCACCATACGCCCTGCGGTGATGTGGCCAGGATGAACGAGCTCCGAGAGCGTCAGGCCGATGGCTGTTTCAAGGCCCGTAATACCGAACGGGCAGCGCTCAAACTCCTGCATTTTCTCGTCGCCCGGATGCGGCGCATGATCCGTGGCAATCGCATCCACGGTGCCGTTGCAAATGCCTTCGATGATCGCTTCCACGTCGCGCGAACGGCGCAGTGGCGGCTTCATTTTGTAATTGCTGTCGTACGCGCACAGCTCCCGATCCGTGATAGCGAAATGGTGCGGCGTGACTTCGCAGCTCACTTTGATGCCCCGTGTCTTGGCAAACGCCACCATCGCCATCGACCGCTGCGTTGAAAGATGCGCCACATGAAACCACGCTCCGGTCAGTTCGGCCAGAAGAAGGTCGCGCGCCACCATCACGTCTTCGGAAGCCGAGGGGATTCCGCGCAGCCCGAGCCGCACCGATTCCGCGCCTTCATGCATATCGCCGCCCGCACTCAGATTGAGATCTTCGCAATGGTCGATGACCGGAATATTGAGCGACCGCGCCTGCTCCATGGCGCGTCGCATCACACGCGCGTTCATGACGGGGCGGCCGTCGTCGGAAATCGCCACAATGCCCGCCTCGCGCATGGATCCGATAGCGGCCAGCTCTTCGCCCTTGCTGCCTTTCGTAATAGCGCCGATGGGAAACACGTTGACCACCGCGACTTCGCGCGCACGCTGCACGATGTAGCTTGTGACCGTCGCGCTGTCGTTCACGGGACTCGTGTTCGGCATGCAGCAGATGCTCGTGAAGCCGCCCGCGGCCGCCGCGCGGGCTCCGGTTTCGATGGTTTCGGCGTGCTCGATGCCAGGTTCGCGCAGATGCACGTGCATGTCGATAAAGCCCGGCGCTACGATACAGCCCGCGGCATTCAATACAGGCACGCCATCGGCCGTCAGGCCCTGGCCAACCGCTTCCACTTTGCCATCGCGAATCAGAACATCGGCTGGCGCGTCGAACTTCGACGCCGGATCGATCACGCGTCCGCCGGTAATCAATAGAGACTTCATCCTAATATCCGTTCCAGGACTGCCATCCTCACCGCGACGCCGTTTTCCACCTGATTCAGAATCGCCGAGCGCTGGCTGTCGGCGACATCCGAACTCAGCTCCCGGCCGCGATTGATCGGGCCCGGATGCATCACGATCACCTCCGGCCTTGCCAGCGCCAGATGCTCCAGTTGCAGACCAAAGAAGCGGAAATATTCGCCCGCCGCCATGGGCGCTTCGTGCTGACGCTCCAGTTGCACGCGCAGCATCATGATCACGTCCACGTCGCGAATCGCTTCCTTCATGTCATAGGCGATACGGATGCCGGGCGCGAGTTCCGCCAGTTCGGAAGGCACAAGCGACGGCGGCCCGCACAGCACAATCTCCGCGCCAAACTTCGACAGCAGATGGATATCGGACCGCGCCACCCGGCTGTGCGCGATATCGCCAATAATCGCCACGCGCAGGTTTTCGAGCGACTTGCGGCGATCCAGAATTGTGAGTGCGTCGAGTAGCCCCTGCGTCGGATGTTCATGCGTGCCATCGCCGGCATTCACGATAGGGATTTGCAGATGCCGCGCGAGAAAGTGGGGCGCACCCGAAGCCGCATGGCGCATCACAACCGCGTTGGGCCGCATGGCCACCAGCGTATTCAGCGTATCGACCAGCGATTCGCCCTTCGACACGCTCGATTGCTGCGCAGCAATCGAAATGGTGTCCGCGCCGAGTCGCTTGGCGGCAATTTCGAAGCTCACCCGCGTGCGCGTGGATGCCTCGAAGAACAGGTTGACGATGGTCTTGCCGCGCAGCGATTCCATCCGGCGGTAAGTTTCATTGGGGAGCGGTTGAAAAAAGCGGGCTCTGTCGAGAATTAGCTCGATTTCGCTGCGGTCCAGACTCTCGATATCCAGCAGGCCGGCAGCGAGAGGAGATTGAGAAGATTTATCGGGCATCTTGTATGGTGACGCGGAGCGTCACTTGCAGGCAGTCTGTTCGCACTCGCACATCAACACTTTCTCAATGCCGTCGATTTCCTGGAGCTTCACTTCTATGATCTCAATATCGCTGGTCTGAACGTTGCGGCCGACGTATTGCGCCTCGATCGGCAGCTCGCGATGGCCGCGATCGATGAGGACAAGCAGTTGCACCACGGCCGGACGGCCCTGATCGAACAACGCGTCGAGCGCCGCGCGGATGGTGCGGCCGGTGTAGAGAACGTCGTCCATCAGGATGATCTGCAGGCCTTCCACGGAGAAGTTGATTTCCGTATTGTTGAGCTGCGGTTTGACGCCGATGGTGCTGAGGTCGTCGCGGTAGAGATTGATGTCGAGAATGCCGACGGGGATAGTGCGCTTTTCAAGCGCTTCGATCTTCGAAGCGAGGCGCTGGGCAAGCGGAACGCCGCGGCGGCGAATGCCGATAAATGCCAGCTTATCGAGGTCTCTTGTCTTTTCGAGGACCTCGTGAGCGAGCCGGACCAGGGTGCGGTCGATCTCGGATGCGCTCATGAGCTGGGATTTGACTTTGGTGAGGGCCATCGAAGGGATTGTAGCGCACGGGTTTGAACCATCTACGTGCCGACAAGGCGCGCGGGTTCATGCTTTGACAAATGGTTCTCAATATGAGAACATGAGTCTGTTGCACGTGATCAGCTATAAAACGCTCCGCGAGTTCGCTGACAAGCATGGGGATTCGATGGCGCCGCTGAAAACGTGGTACAAGGTTGCAGGCAGAGCGACGTGGCGGGATATCGTGAGTGTCGGGGCCGTCTACCCTCACGCCGATGCCGTCGGCAAGTGCACCGTATTTAACGTTGGGGGGAACGTATTCCGGCTGGTGGTCCAGATCGACTTCGACGCTCAGGTAATTTATGTAAAGAAGGTGATGACTCATGCCGAATATAGCCGAAAAGGCGGTAGCCAGTGGAAAAAATCATGCCGTTGCTAAGACACAGTACACCCGGCTGCTGACTGGGTTTTCTCCTGTTGCCATCGAAAATAGCGCTGAACACGGCCGGGCGCTTAAGGCTGTGGCAGCTCTCATGGATAAAGAGAACAGGTCACGTGCTGAGGTATCGCTTCTGAAACTGCTGGCCGTGCTTATCGAGGATTACGAGCAGAAGCGCTATTCGATGGGTGATGCCAGTCCGCTCGACTCGCTGAAAGAGCTGATGTGCGCCAGGGGAATGCAGGCTAAAGATTTGTGGCAGGTTTTCGGCTCGAAGGGAATCACGTCTGAGGTCCTGAACGGAAAGCGTGGCATCAGCAACGAAATGGCCAGGAAACTGGGCGAATTGTTCTCCGTTTCACCGGCCGTCTTTATTTGGATTCACCCTATGGAATCGGAAATCGACCGTGTAGAAGGACAAAAAAGAGATATCGACGCTGGAGTGTCTTCGCGACTCGCTCCCGGATATTCGGTCGAGACCATCCTTACGAACTTTGGCCTGTCCGTGCGCCTTTTCTTTAACAACAGGCCGGTGCCGAACGGCACCACAAGACTGAAGCGGGTTGCATGCACTGAAAGGGCCGACAGAATTGTCGGCGCGATTATACATTGGTTGTCAGCTGACCTTCCCGATTCGGTAGCGTCCTAAACATGAAACTGCGGATGTTCGTATGTTTTCTCCCGGTTATAGTTGCTACTCCACCAATCCTGGGGCAAATGCCCGATCAGCCCACTGCTAATAAGCGCGGAGGCCCAAAGGGTGGCAGCAGCGGACAGCAACAGCCAGCCCGACAGGTGATCCCTGCCCCTATCGTTAACTCGGTCGCCTCCCCGGTTACCAGGAATAGGGCAGCCGAACAAGAATACACCGACAATCCAGTAACCATATCGACGGTCAAACCGCTCGATATCAGCGCCGACGTTAAAAAGGACTGGATGGACAAAGTCAACTGGATATTTGCCGGATCCCGGCGGTGTCTTGCCTATTTGACTTCTGTAGCAGCCAACAACTCTTGACGCGCCCGCGTAACCCACCGCGGTTCGTTTTCGGCACGCCACAAAACAACGCCGTCCCGCATTTCCAAAACCATTCGCGGCTCATTCTCGCCGTTGTCATATAGCCACGCCTCATGTGCCAGGCGCAAAGCCGCCGGCAGATTCCCCAGGCTTCGCTCATATCGCCGCCGGATGTCCTCATCCGGCACATCGTGTCCTCCCTGTGCGAATCGCGCCCGCACTCGCTGGATATTCTTCTCGGGACTGCCAATACAGATATACACGAGACGAACCACAAATCCACGTTCACGCGCGACTTTCATGGTTTCGAGGTATCCACCTCCGGCGAGCGTCGTCTCAATGCCAAAGCTCTCGCCGGCCTGGAGGTACCTGCGGGTTCGCAGAATTGCTTCCCTGCCAGCCGCCACTGCGGCCCTCGCCGGGTCAGTCGGATTGATCCGCTTGGCGATGGCATCAGGATCAAGGAGATTATCCCGACCCTCGAACCTGAGTTTGCCAGTGAGGGTACTCTTACCGGAACCGTTTGGCCCCGCTAAAACTGTCAGGAGTGGCACGTGCTATGCAGCACTTCGGCCGAGTTCACGAAGCACTTCGTAATTCCGGTCTCGTGGAGCACCAGCAATATAGCGGATTTCAAATTTTCGACCACTGGGCTGTTCCATGACCTCCAGACCAGTCGCGGAGTCGCGGTAGAAGATCGGCACGCCCGCCGCCAAAGAATCCGCCCGCGCCTGGGCGGCCGCAGCCTGAAATGCAATTGCTACATCGTCGCCAAAACTGTCCGGTTTTGCCATTGAGAACCTTCTTAATAATACGTCATCCGCCCACCTTCGCCCCGCTCCGAAACGGCAATCGAAGCTCCAGAACCCGCTCCCGAACCCTCTCCTCATTCAGATTCCGGACGCGCGCCAGCAGCAAGTCATGCAGCGAAACCATCCCCGCCAATTGCCCGCTCTGTGCATCCACCACCGGCATCCGCGTGAGGCCGGTTTCCGCCATTCTGAGCACCACCGCTCGCAGCGGCTCATCCGGATATGCCACCACCGGTTCACGCAACACGTCAGCCAGCGAAGCATCCGCGGCGGATTCCATCAGCTCGCGAAGTTGCTTCCGTGTTACCACGCCGTGCAACCGGCGGGCGCCATCCACTACCGGATATAAATATTGGCCGCGCTGGGCGGGCTCGCGCACCAGCGTCAGCCGCAATTCCGCGATCGTCGCCGCCGCCGGCAGCGCTACCAGCTTCGTCCGCATCACCTCGCGCACGAACAAAATCTCCAGCGGATCCGTCGCATACTCGCGCGTGATGTGAAAACCTCGCCGCGCCACTTTCTCCGTCAGAATCGAGCGCTTCAGCAGTAGCACGGTTGTCCCGTATGCCAGCATTGCAGCCACCAGCAGCGGCAACAGCATATTGATATCGTGCGTGAGTTCCAGCGCAAACAGAATCGCCGTGAATGGCGCCCCCATCGTGCCGGCCAGAATCGCACCCATACTCACCAGCGGCCAGAACCCCGCGCCTTCGTGGGGCAGGAGCATCGCCTCCACACCACCCAGCGCGGCGCCCATCATAAGCAGCGGCGCCACCACGCCCCCCGAAGTTCCGGACCCCAGCGACACAATCCAGATTGTCGATTTCACCAGTAATACGCCCATAATCACCGTGCGCGGCACGTCGCCCTGCAGCAGCGCCTGAATCGTGTCGTACCCGACCCCCAGCGCCTGCGGGAAAATCAGACCGCCCAGCCCGACAATGATTCCACCGATCGCCGGCCACCACTTCCAGTGAATCGGCAGCTTCGCGAACGTATCCTCCGCCGCGTAGACCCCGTGTGTCAGCAGGGTTGCGAGTCCGCCCGCCAGCAGGCCCGCAATTGCGCAGCCCAGCAGCCCCTCAGGGCCAACAAAAATCGCATGCTGCGGCACCGGGAACAGCGGACCTGGCCCGAGAATGTACCGCCGCGCCGCTCCCGCAGTCGCGCTCGCCAGCGCCACGGGAATCGCGCTGCGCGGCTTCCATTCGAACAGCAGCAGTTCCACCGCCAGAAGCACCGCTGCCACTGGTGTGGCGAATGTCGCCGACATGCCCGCCGCCGCCCCCGCCACCAGCAGCGTCTTGCGCTCGGCCGCGGTCAGATGGAATAGCTGCGATACGATTGAGCCGATCGCGCCCCCCGTCACGATGATCGGGCCTTCCGCTCCGAACGGGCCACCCGATCCGATGGAGATCGCCGCCGAGAGCGGCTTCAGGATCGCGAGGCGCGGCTGCACCTTGCTGCCATTGATCAGAATCGATTCGAGCGCTTCGGGAATTCCGTGACCGCGAATGCGTTCGGAGCCGTGCCGGGCCATCAGCCCGACGATCAGGCCGCCTGCGACCGGAATCAGCACCGCGAACCAGCCCAAATGATTTCCGGCCGGAGACCGAAAGACGGTGCTCATGCGTCCGTAATAGAACGCGTTGGTGAAAAACGCGATCAGCCGCAGCAGCAGCCACGCCACGAAGGTGCTCACGAAGCCGATCCCGATCGCCAGCAATGCAATGGGGATCACCCGCGGCGTTGTGGTGAAGTCGCCCGTCTTGCTCATGCAGCCGCCACCTTTCCGCCTGCTCGCAGCACGGATTTCATCGCACGCGCCAGCTCCGGCCCGGAGCGCTCCAGCTCCGCTCGGTGTGCCAGCGCAAGCTTGCGCAGAATCGCACGGCCAGCGGGCGTGAGCCGCACCCAGACCTCGCGCTTATCCTCACTGCCCGTGTGTCGCGCGATGGCCCCGGCTTTCTCCAGCCGGTTGATGAGCTCAACCGCGCTGTGGTGCCGAATGAAGAGCCTGGCCGCGAGTTCGCGGATCGTCGGATTTACGCCCGGCGGCAAACCACGCAGCGCCAGCAGCAACTGGTGTTGCTGCGCCTCAATTCCGTTCTCTTTGGTCGTGGTCTCGCTGAAATGCAGAAAGCGGCGAATCTGCCTTCGGAACTCCGCCAGGGCTATATATTCGCCGGATGAAAGATCCATGCCTGTCTCCATTATAAATATCGTATCACGATATTTATATATTTGAGCGGCCATAGTCTGAAAGCCGCTGGAATGGGCGGGACTGAAAACCGCCGGTTGCGGCTGAAGCCGCGATACGGACGTATCCGCGCTGCCACCGAACCGGGGCCTGCCGGGCATCGAAGCGCACGCCGGCACCTCGCGCCGATGAACCGGTTGTGGCGCTAAACAGTGGCGACCGCTTACCGAAGGGTTGCGAAACCGCGCGATGAAAGTGACGCGTGGCCTGCCACATTCCGCAGCCAGGCTCAGGCCGGTGCCGCGGTACGGACCTGTCGGAATCTTCCGGGCCGTAGCGCTCAGCGGTCACCTGAGTTTGCGGTAATGCTGAATCAGCGCGTTGGTCGAGCTATCGTGCGCTCCCGCCGCCTCACGGGCAGAAAGTTCCGGCACGATCTTCTCGGCCAGCGCCTTGCCGAGCTCCACACCCCATTGATCGAACGAATCGATCTGCCAGATGGTGCCCTGCGTGAAGACGCTGTGCTCGTAAAGCGCGATCAGCTTCCCGAGCGTTTCGGGCGTAAGCTTCCCGGCCAGAATAGTGGTCGAGGGCCTGTTGCCTTCAAACGTCTTGTGCGGCACCAGCGGCTCCGGTGTTCCCGCGGCCCTGACCTCATCGGGAGTACGTCCAAACGCGAGCGCCTCGGCCTGCGCAAACACATTCGCCATCAGCAAATCGTGGTGATTACCGAGAGGGTTGAGCGCCTGTGTGAAGCCGATAAAGTCGCACGGAATGAGCCTGGTTCCCTGATGGATCAACTGGTAGAAAGAGTGCTGTCCGTTGGTGCCTGATTCGCCCCAGTAAATCGGCCCGGTCTGGTAATCGACCTTGGTTCCATTGAGCGTCACGTGCTTGCCGTTGCTCTCCATGGTGAGTTGCTGCAGATACGCGGGGAAGCGCTTCAGGTATTGCTCATAGGGCAGCACAGCCACCGTCTGAGCGTCGAAAAAGGCGTTGTACCAGACGACCAGCAGCCCCATCAGCGCGGGCAGATTCCGATCGAACGGCGTGGTGCGGAAGTGCTCGTCCATGGCATGAAAGCCGGAGAGCATGGCGCGAAACTGATCGGCGCCGATGGCGATCATCGTCGTCAGACCGATAGCCGAATCCATCGAATACCGGCCGCCGACCCAGTCCCAGAAACCGAACATGTTGTCGGTATCGATACCGAAGGCGCTGACCTTCGCCGTGTTCGTGGAAACCGCGACGAAATGCCGGGCAATCGCTTTCTCGTCGCCCAGCGCTTTGAGTGCCCAGTCGCGGGCGGTGTGGGCGTTGGTCATGGTTTCAAGCGTGGTGAAGGTCTTGGAACAGATGACGAACAGGGTTTCTTCCGCATTCAGATCCTGCGTGGCCTCGACAAAATCGGTGCCATCGACATTCGACACAAAGCGGAAAGTCAGATCGCGCTGGCTGTAGTGTTTCAGTGCCTCGTAAGCCATGACGGGGCCGAGATCGGAGCCGCCGATCCCAATATTGACGACGTTGCGAATACGTTTGCCCGTGTGGCCTTTCCACTCACCGCTGCGAATCTGCGCGGAAAACTTCTCCATCCTGTCGAGCACCGCGTGCACTTCGGGAACCACGTCGGCGCCATCCACGAAGATCTTTTCGCCGGCGGGAGCGCGCAGAGCGACATGCAGAACGGCGCGATGCTCGGTGACGTTGATTTTTTCGCCCGCAAACATGGCATCGATGCGCGCCCGCAAACCGGACTGCTCCGCAAGGCCGATCAGCAGCTGCATCGTTTCCCCGGTGATCCGATTCTTGGAATAATCGAAGTAGAGACCGAGGGCCTCCAGCGTAAAGTGTTCGCCGCGCTGTGCGTCTTCCGCAAAGAGATCGCGCAAATGCAGATCCCGAATCTTCGCGGCGTGCTCCTCCAGCGCGGCCCAGTTGGGACGCTCCCGCAGCGGAGCGATCGTGTTCGGAGTTTGCGAATTTGTCATCTGATCCTATTTTGCATCCTCCCCTACAATCCTGCCCTACAATCCTGCCCTACAATCGTGGAATGCCGTGGACACATCGTACATTCTGGATGCTGCCTCTGATCGTCGGGGGCATTCTGGCCGCGCTGGTGGCTCTGGTCAGGACCACGCGATTGCGCCGTATCTACGACGAGCGCCTGCCGGAATCCAGGCGCGAACGATTATTCCTCGCGGCAGTCGGTTTCTTTACCGCCGTGCTGACCATACGCGGAATCACCGTCGCGATCCATTATAATTTCGGACCGTTTCACGATGTTTCCATGGGAGGGCGCCACATTCATCACCTGGTATGGGGCATTCTGTTACTGCTCCTCTCGGGCTATGGGTGGTTGCTGCAGGTGGGCACGGGCACAGGGGACTCGCGCCGCCTGGCTGGCCAGCTCATGTCGATGATTTACGGCGTTGCCGCCGCACTAACGCTCGACGAATTTGCCCTGTGGCTCAATCTGAGGGATGTGTACTGGGAACGTGAAGGCAGGGAGAGTTTCGAAGCGTTAGCCCTGTTTGGCGCCCTGCTGGCAGTGGGACTGCTCGGCAAGCCGTTCTTTCATGGCATCGCGCACTGGAAAGAATACGTATGAGCTATTAGCGGGCCGGTTTCGTGCACCAGAGCACCCACCAGATCAGTACCGCCTGGAGCGGCAGCCGCGCCCATAACAGCAACGCAGGCAGCGGGTGACCGGTGACCGGAACACGCTCCATCGCCATGTATACATTGGCGGGGAAAACGGCGACCAGCAGGATCACAAGACCCCAGGCCGCTGCGCGTCGCAGCGCCGGGATCAGCAGCCCGATACCGCCGGCGATTTCACCCAATCCGCTCAGATAAACCATCGCTAAAGGCGCCGGAATAAACGGCGGGATGATTTTCACATAAACATTCGGACGCGCAAAGTGAAGAATGCCAGCGGCCACGTAGAATGCGGCGGCGACTACTCGTGCGATCGTGCGGCGAGTCCGGCCCAAGCTCAACTATAGGCCAGTTCGGGCCGAGAAATGGCCACCGTTGTAATGTGTATGCATGCCTTTTCCTCCAAGAGTGGCGCCCCAGCGCCTCACGATTGCCCCGACAATCGCGCTGACACTGCTGTTGCCATGCGCTGTTTTTGCCCAGACTCCTCCGGCTCCCGCGCCCGCCGCGGCACCTCCGGCCTCTCTGCACGATCGCGCCACCACGTTGCTGAACGATGCGCTGGCCGATAAGAATCCCGATACGCGGAAAGAAGCCGTAGAGGCTCTCAGCCTCGTGACGCTGCGCGAGCCTTATCTGGGCCAGGTGAAGTTGATGCTCGACGACAAGGATGTGGATGTCCGGCTGGCCGCTATCACGAGCCTGGTGGATCTGAAAAACAAGGACACCGCCGCCGCCTTGCGCAAGTCGCTCGACGACGAAGTGCCGGAGGTCAGCTTCGCCGCGGCGAAAGCGCTCTTTGCCCTGAACGATCCGGCCGGGCGCGACGATTTGGTGGCCGTTCTCAGCGGCGAGACGAAGACCGCATCCGGTTTCCTGACGAAGCAAAAGCGGGATGCCCTGCGAATGCTGCACACGCCGAAGACGCTGTTTACGTTTGCCGTCATGCAGGGCATTCGGATGGCTCCTGTCCCTGGAGTGGGCGAAGGCGTCTCGTCTTTGCAGGGAATTCTGTCGGACCCGAGTGTATCGGGACGAGCGGCGACCGCACTGATGCTGAGCCATGACAGGAGCCCCGAAGTATTGACCGCTCTGCGCGACGCGCTCACGGATAAAGACGCGTCGGTGCGGGCGGCGGCCGTTCATGCGCTGGCGCTGCGCGATAATCCGGCGCTGACGCCGGAACTGGCGCCGCTGGTCGACGATAAGAAAGAAGCGGTGCGGCTACGTGCCGCCGCTGCCTGCCTGCGTCTGGAATCGATCAAACCGGCGGCTGCCAAACCATTGGTTGCCAAACCAGCGGCTGTCAAATCAGCTGCCGTCAAACCAGCTGCCGTCAAACCAGCGGTGAAGAACTGAAACGACTGGCCCGAGGCGTGCTTACCGCTCGGGCATGTCCTCTGTTGTCACAGATCAGCTGGCTACCGACCTCGAAGAGCCTCTCACGCGGCTGGTGGCGTTTGAGCCGACCACGTTCCCCGTCCTCAGCGTGTACCTGAATACGGAATCGGGTCAGCATGGCCGCCCACCCGATGTAGTCCCTTATCTTCATCGTGAGTTGAAAGCCCTGGCGAAGACATGGGCGCCGGGTTCGCCCGAATGGCACAGTTTCGACCGGGACGCTTCGAGAATTGTCGCCTATGCCACCGACAGGATCGATCATTCCGCAAAAGGGGTCGCCCTGTTCGCCAGCTGGGGCGCCAACGAATTCTTCGAGGCAATCCAGCTGACAACTCCGGTGGATAACTGCGTCTACGTTTACAACCAGCCCCATTTGTATCATCTGGCCCGCATCGAAGAGAAGTATCCGCGGTATGCCGCCGTCCTGACAGACACCAACACAGCGCGTATTTTCGTGTTTGGCATGGGCCAGGTAATCGACGAAGAAAAGGTAAAAGGGAAGAAAGTGCATCGCGTCAAGGTGGGCGGATGGTCGCAGGCACGCTACCAGCGTCGAGTGGGCAACGCGCATCATGAACATGCCAAAGAGGTGATTGAGCGTCTGGCGCAGATTGTCCGCGAGGATAACGTCAGTCACATC
>Ga0302140_10004869_pt1 | contig 17065 bp, 16 predicted proteins | sample I_Bog_E1_1_FD_202095 | JGI IMG/M metagenome (GOLD analysis project Ga0302140, IMG submission 202095) | Peat permafrost microbial communities from Stordalen Mire near Abisko, Sweden - I_Bog_E1_1 | ecosystem: Environmental > Terrestrial > Soil > Wetlands > Peat | place: Sweden: Abisko, Stordalen... | reverse complement strand
GCAGTCGAGATGAAGGTAATGACCTGGGAAGCCTTGCCGACGGCTATCGTCTGCTGGGCCTCGCTAGCTGGGAGGTAATGCGCGTCGCCGGCCTGATTCGCGTCGACGACACATTCGCCCGCGCCGATGAAGCTCACCGTAGATCCCGACACGGTGCATATCGACGTTGTGCTGAAAGTGACCTCGTTGCCGGAGGCACCGCCCGTGGCCTTCACTACGTAGTCGGTGCCCACCGTCGCGTCGGAAGGTGCAGTTGAGGTGAATACAACAGTCTGGGAAGCCTTGCCTACGGTGAGGCTGAAGGTCCAGCTGCCAATGTCACCATTGGTATCGCTGTCTCTGCCAGTCACCGTGTAGGTGCCAGGTGCCAGCGAGGTGGCAGCGCGGATCGCCCCGGACCCGCTGACAATAACGTCGGTGGCGTCCGTTCTGGCCTCGATGTAGCTGACGGTTCCGGCGGCATTCGTCACTGCGAGGTGGCCGCCGTAGCCCGCACCGTAGGCGACGGTTGCCGCGGTCGGGCTGGCTTGGGAGAGGACGACGGTGATCTGTGCGAAGGTCCAAGTGTCGCTGAGGCTGACGCTGTCGGCCTCGCCTCCGAACAGGACCACGCCCGAAGTGGCCAAGTCATAGGCCATGGTCGCGCCATCCCGGGCGGTGGGGCTGCTCGCCGTAGTGACTTGAGTCCAGTTCGTGCCGTCGAATGTCCACGTGTCACTCAAGTCTCCGCTGCTGGCCTCCCCTCCGAACATGATGAGGTGACCCGTGGTCGGGTCGTAGGCAATCGATGCGCTGTCGCGGGCAGGCGGGCGCGTGGCGGTGGAGAGCTCTGTCCAAGTCGTACCGTCGAAGGTCCACGTGTCGCTGAGGTCTCCACCGTTGCCGGATCCTCCGAACAGGACCACGTCTGCGGTGGCTGGGTCGTAGGCCATGGCGGAATACCAACGGGCGGGCGGGCTCGCGGGCGGGGAGAGCTGCGTCCAGTTCGTACCGTCGAAAGTCCAGGTGTCGCCGAGGTTGCCACCATTCCCCTCCCCCCCGAAGAGGACGATCTTCCCCGTGGCCGCGTCGTAGGCAAAGGAGGCGCTGTCGCGGGCTGGCGGGCTCGCGGTGGTGGAGAGTTCTGTCCAGTTCGTACCGTCGAAAGTCCACGTGTCACTGAGGTCGCCGCTGTTGCCGGATCCCCCGAAGAGGACGATCTTCCCCGTGGCTGGGTCGTAGGCCATGGAGGCGTATGCCCTGGCGGGGGGACTGGTCGAGGGGGAGAGACGCGTCCAAGTCACCCCGTTGAAGGTCCAGGTGTCGTTGAGATCGCTGCCGCCGTTTGCCCCGCCAAATAGCACGACGCTTCCGGTGGCAGAGTCGTAGGCCATTGAGGCACTGTCGCGGACGGGCGGGCTGGTAGCCGGCGAGACCCGCGTCCAGGTCGCCTCGGGCGATGTCGGCATACTTGCTCCGGCGGTAATCCCCGGCGCGATCGCTGTGGTGAACGACGCGACGACAGCCAGGAGAACTAGCCGTAACCGCCTTGCGACATCGTGACATCGCCCCGAATTGTCATTCCGAATGGTGTCGAACGATGCAAACACTCTGGTTCCCCCCGGTCCCATTTCAATCTGCCCGCTCCCGCCGTCACAGGCAGACCGAAGCGAGCAGTCGCGTCCGTTGCGTGCAACCCACGTCGAATTGTGACCCTATCGGGCGCCCATGACATGACACGAAGAGCCTCGGCTCAGACGATAGCGACCACCAGGACGGCGCGGGCTGTGACGCTTGACCTTGTATGTCTCAGCCTGACACGATCCCGTGGACGAGGAAGGTCGCTCCTCTTGCCGCGAGCAGCGTCCCCAGCAGGATGCCCAGCACCACGCTCACGACGAGTAGCCACTGCCGGGCCTTGGTGCCGGCGACTTGACGCCTGGTTCGCCCGTACCAGTCGCGCGGGGCAAGCCTCAAGGTTTCACCGAGGTGCGAGAGCACGTGGACGGTCATGACGCCGAACCACAGGACAAAGGTCGCCTTGTGGAGAAACACGAGGTCCGACCGCCACCGGGCGGCGGCGAAGAGCAAGGCGATACCGCTCCCGAACAACGCCAGGGTGAGCACGACCACCACCGGCCCCAGCAACCTGAGAAGTACGGGAGGAGGGCCCTTTTTCACGAAGGCCGGTTTTCCTGTGTAGTAACGGAAGAACCGGTACCCGGTTGAGCCGAGCTTCACCAGGACAGGTGGCACGAGCACCATCCCGATGACGACGTGGGCGGTGAGGAGGCTTTGGATGAAGGGAATCGTGAGTCCCTCGGCAGCGAGCAGCACGAGCAACACTGCCGCCGACGACCCCGTGAGTCGGGCGTTTGCTTCAACCCCGCCGTCGCTGTGAAGGACGCGCCGTCGTGTCTCGCCTGTTGTCAGGTCTGTCGCCACAATTCGCTTCGCGGATTGTCGCAGGACCGAGAGCCCCTGCGATCGCTCCGACCCGAAAGCTGTCCCATCGTCCGTCATTCGCCTAGCGTGCCGGAAAGCCTCCCTCTGACGCGCGCAAGCAGGGATCTTCTTGGCCGGATCTTTGCCGACTCTTTTCCGAACCCTTGAGCCCACGTGACGCAAGACGGCAAACTTGAGTTCCCCGACATGCCCGGACGCCGAGCCCGCGAAGCTCTAGTGAACCGGGGGCGACCGCATCCGCCATCTTCGTCGCACCCGGTCGCCCTTCTCGGACGGAAGCTTCACTGGCCTGTCTTGTGGGTGGCTATGGAGAGTGACGCCTCCGGAGTCGGCTCGCAAGTGCCTCAAGCCTGCAAGCGGAGTTCTCCTTCGCGACTTCGTGTGATCATGAACAGGTCCTACGATCTGAACTGGGCGTCGCGCCCGAACGACTGTGGCACCGTTGCCTGGTGCCGCCGCCGGCGCGTCAATGGCGTCACGGCGCAGGGTCCGCGAAACGCCTTCGATACCGTGGGGCGCGATAAGGGCGAGGCAAGTGGCGTCGCTGTTGTTCATGTCTGTTCCCCTTGTTCTGGAGCTGCTCTTCCGGCTCGTTCCGACCACCATGCGCCTCGAGGCTTCGAGGACACCAAGAACAACCTGGCAATCTGCTACGTGTGAGCCGGTTGTGCCTCATAGCCCGCGCGCGGCGCCCTGCTCCCTCAACGGTCCATCCGGTATGGTCGACACCCTTCTTTCGAAAAGATTCGGCAAAGACTTGGGAAAGAAGGACTTCAGTTGCCGACGCTAATGAGCACGCATCAGGCATGCTCTTTCAAATGACTAGCGATCGTGTAGCTTCCCCACCACGACGTCAGGCCTCGGCGACCGAGCGACCCAAAGTCTCGGCCACGAGGATGACGACTGAGCGGGGCTCGGGTGCTCGACGTTCTGGCGGACAGAGCGCCCCTTCCAGCCCGAGAGTCATCCACGAGCCCCGTGCAAAGGGTGTTCACTGGCCGTCATGGCGAAGCCACCGCGCCTATGTTCGTGGCCGCCGGCTACGCACTCGCCAGCTACGACGCTTTCGGCGTACCTGGCCCGGTCGCCACCCATTTGCTACAGGCACCTTGGCTGTGATCGTGCTCTTCACACCCATCTGGGCCTCGCTGGGAAGCGCACTCAATAATCAGGCGTTGGGTCTCTCGGTTTCGGCGCGCTTTGCCGAGTGGTTGCGTGACAACGGCGCCGGGTCGGTAGTGAACTCGGCTGAGAATTGGTGGTACTCACACCATCAGCCTCCCGTGGGAGGGCGACCCTTGGCTGAGGCTCTACCCACTCAGCAACGCACCGGCGTGCGCGCCACCGGTTTTCACCGCGACTCAACTGCCCACCTCACGGTTCCCACGTCGCTTGTGCCGTTTGCCCATCCCGCGTTGGCCGGTGAGGGAAGCTGGAGGCCTGTGGGCCGTCTCGTGCAAGGTATCCCAGCCATCTACGCGACGTTTCTCCGACCGGATGCGATCCACACAAGCGTCGTGGATGGGATCGCCTGGCTGAACACGCGGCTGCTGTCGGCCACGTTGTACTCAGGCAGCTACATACCCGGCGGCGGCCCTTACACATACACGGCTCCGGTCCAGCCCACCGCCGCTCGTACGCTTGTAGCTGCCTTCAATGCGGGATTCCGCATGCAGGATGCCAACGGCGGCTACTACACCCAGGGTCAGACGATCCTCCCGTTGCGTGCCGGCGCAGCGTCCTTCGTGATCTACCGGAATGGCACCGCCGCGGTAGGCGCGTGGGGAACTGACGTCAAGATGACCTCGGACGTGGTTGCTGTGAGGCAGAATCTCAATCTTCTTGTGGACAACGGCAAGCCGGTGTCGGGACTCAATGCCAACGACACGACCAAGTGGGGCAACACTCTCGGCAACCAGGTCTACGTGTCGCGTTCGGGCATCGGGGTGACCGGCGACGGCGCCCTCGTCTACGTGGGGGGACCGAGCCTCAACATCACCGATCTTGCCAGCCTGTTGGTGCGTGCCGGGGCGGTGCGGGCGATGGAGCTGGACATCAACACCGACTGGGTGAACTTCGCCACCTTCGCCCCTTCTACGCTAACGGGCCTGGCATCACCGGCAAATGCAACCGACCTGTTACCTCTCGCCGACATGGCCGGACCTCCGACCCGATATTTCGAGACCTGGTGGGCACGCGACTTCATCACGATGTCGGCCCGCTGAACTTGGCGCGTCACTCGAGAGGGTCCGAGCCACCTCCGCTGTCGCACCGGTGTGGTCTGGTAGAGGCTGCGATTGCCGGTCGCTCAGCTTGGGATTCGTCTCCAAAGCCGTGGGGCAGCACACGCATCAGAGCGAACAGGGCTCGGAGCACCGGTGGCACCCACACTGTGAGAGCTCCCGTCTCGAGACCTTTGACGATTGCCTCCGCTACCGATGAGCTCTCGACGGCGAAAGGTGCCGCCTTCATTCCCGCGGTCATCTTGGTCCTGACGAATCCCGGGGCGGTCTGACGACGGTTACCCCCACACCGCTGTCCGCGAGCGCGTCGGCCAGGCCGCGACCGAAGCCGTCGATCCCTGCCTTGGCGGCGCCGTGGGCGAGGTTGGCCTTTCGGACGCGAACACCGCCGAGAAAAGGATGACGACGCGTCCTGACCCTCGCGCGCGCAACCTACCCACGAAGGCGGCAGTAGTAGCGGCGGGCCCGACAAAGTTCGCCGCGGTTGTCCGGCTGACCGTTCTTGCGCCGAGAGGATCCAACTCTGATGTGCCGAGGTCCCCCACAGCGACGAGCAGCAGATCAACCGAACCAAGTTCTGGGGCCGCGCAGTCCACGAACGCGTCGAGTCGGGCGGTGTCGGTGACCTCGAGGAACTACGTGAGTACACGGTCGACGCCGCGGGTCCGTAGCTCGACGGAACGAAGGCTGCGCTCGGCTAGCAGGGCCCAGGTGTCGCGGGCGATCTGCGAAGCACCTTCGATGAAAAGGGCGGTCTGCGGCATCCCTGTCGCGTCGATCAGACCGCCATCGTCGACATCACTGGACCGCGCGCCCGGGCGAGCCCGAGGCGACGCGCCAGATCCGAGCTGAAAACCCCCTCGGGATCGAGGCTGTTCCTGATCTCCAACCAATTCGCGAGGCGCGGGTACATAGATGCCAGCGTCTCGGGCTTCACGCGTCCGTCCTTGGCCAGGTAGACGCGGCCTCCTGCGGACGCGACCAGCTCGTCGAGGCCGTCGAACAGCGCAGCGAGCCCCTGAGATCCGAGCGGCACGTCGAGAGCGAGCGTCCAGCCCTCCATCGGGAACGAGAGGTGGCCCGACCCTTCGGGACCGAAGCGCTTGAGGACCGCCAGGAAAGAGGCGGCCCGAGCCTTGCTGAGGCGCTCGAGCACGGAGCGCACAGTCGCTTCGGCGCCAAGCGGCACGACGAACTGGTACTGGGTGAACCCCCGCGGTCCGTAGAGCAGGTTCCATCGTCCGATGCCATCGAGCGGGTAGAAGAAGCGGGACAGGGGAACCAGCTCTCCGGTCCGGTGGCGAGGTGCGCGCCGGTACCACATTTCGTTGAACGCCGCGACTGTCCCAGTAGTGAGGAGGGAGGTCGGAGGCGCCACTGGAACACGCATTGATCTCGAAAGGTCCAAGCGAAGCGGATCATGCTGAGCCCCGGCAGGAAGATCCGACAAGACGGCGTGGTTCGCCCTGGTCAGTACGGATCGTCCCAAGTGTCGCCCGCCGGCGAGGCCATCCACCCAGGCCACCGAGTACCTGTAGGCATCCTGGTCATCGGACAGGCGCGTCATGCAGGCGTCCAGGTCACCTGTCCGTTCGGTGTCCACGCGCATGGTCGAGGTCTCTATCGCCAGTAACCGGAGGTCGGCCTCGAGGATGACGCCGGTGAGGCCCATTCCGCCGCAGGTAGCCGAGAACACATCACTGCGCCGTTCAGGGCCACACTCGATGACCCCTTTTGGAGTTGCGATTCGGAGGTAGTCCACGTGCCGGCTGATAGTGCCATCCAGGTGGTGGTTCTTGCCGTGTATGTCGCTCGCGATAGCTCCACCGAGCGTGACGAATCGTGTGCCGGGTGTGACCGAAGGGAACAGCCCTTTCGGGACGAGGAGTCTGAGAAGCTCGTCGATGGAGACGCCCGCCTCGGCACGCACTCGAGCTCCGGCGATGTCGAGATCCAAAACACGGTTCAAGCCGGTGCAGTCGACTACCTGGCCGCCGGCGCATTGCGCCGCGTCGCCATAGGAGCGTCCGAGACCTCTAGCGACCATTGGAAGAGGGTCACGTGCAAGGCGCACGAGATCTTCAAGTTCCGATAACGACTCCGGCCGTACCACCGTTGCCCCAGATACCGGTGCCCTGCCCCAACCGGCGAGGAACTCGCGCTGAGAGGAAGCGCTCATGCGTAGATCCCGCACATCAACAACCCGAGCCACGCCAGTCCGAGCATCTGGAGACCACGATCGCTCAGGGCGAGCTCTTCGGGCTCACCCCCGCGACCCTGCTCGATGGCAAGCTCAACGACGAGAACGGCGAGCACGAAGGGAATGATCGACAGCTCGAACCACACAATGTCCTCGGCGCGGTCGCTAAGCCCGAGCCGTCCTGCACGTTCGAATGCCCAAAGGCAGTACGTCGTCACGGTGACCGACATGGCCAGCATGCGGACACTTCTCAAGAACGCCGCCGGGTATGCGGCCAGTGCAGATCGGTGCAGCCCCCCCCGGTCCTTCAGCACGGCCTGTTCGACGCTGCGCTTCCCGGCGACGATTAGTAGGGAACCGAACGAAGCCACCATTAGGAACCAAGGCGAGATCGTGACGTGGGCGACAGCCCCTCCCGCGACCGCCCGCAAAGCGAATCCTGCTGCCACGCAGGCCAGTTCGACCAACGGCACCCGTTTGAGGGTCACCGAGTAGAGCACACTGATCGCGAGATAGGCGGTGATGACGCCGACTAGCGCCGCTCCTGACACCAAGGCGGCCGTTACGAGTGCAACCGAGGCCAAGCCGGCCGCGCTCCATAGTGCCAAGCCCACAGAAACCTGGCCCGACGCCACCGGCCTGTTCTTCTTGACGGGATGAAGTTGGTCATTCTCGCGGTCGACCACGTCGTTGACAAGGTATGTCGAGGCCGAGGCGGCCACGAACGCGAAGAACGCCACGACGCTGCGGACGATGACACTCGGTTGGGTCATGGAGCCTGCGGCGGCGGGGGCTGCGAAAACCAGGAGGTTCTTTGTCCACTGACGCGGCCGGGTCGCACGTAGCCACGCGGTCATCAGGCTCAATCGCTTGCTGGCCGGACGTGCGGGTGGCAGTATCCCGTCCTCGAAGGGCAACGTCGCCGACGAGTGAAGTTGGGTTCGGCTCACCGCCGTCGCCTGGCCCGCGACGGCAAACCGGATCGGTTCGTCAGAGCGTCGTTCTCGTCGCCGGTGTGTGTGGGGCGGCTTCTGGCTGGTTTGGCGTTCATCGGCCTCCTCGAGTTCCACCTTGGGTCGACCTTAGGGTTCTCGCGGACCAGCTCTCCGACAAGACTCGGTAAAGATTTGTCACAAGTCGCCGCGGGCCGACATCGTGGTGACGAAAACAGGAAGTCCTCACAAGCTCCACGGGAGTTCGCCTCACCTCACGCCTTCGGTTGCGAACACGATTCCCTCCGTAGCGTCCTCCTCGCCGCCGACCCCGATGACATATGCCTCGTAACCATCGAGCGAACGAACTAACTCGGGTCCCGCGTCCTCGGCGGCCACGAGCGCAGTGGCAAGGGCGTCGCAAAGTGGCAGGCTTGAGCCAACAACAGTCGCAGACGCGGTTCGGAACAGCATCCTGCCGTTCTTGGGGTTGATCAGATGCGGGCCGCGTTCGTAGCAACCTGAAGTGGCAACCGCCCGGTCGGCCTTGAGCACACATGCGAGCGCATCCGGCCTCCACGGATGGCGGATCCCTATCCGCCACGCCGCAGAGTTCTTGGGCAAGCCGAAGAGGGCGATGTCGCCTCCGCCGTTGACCATTGCGGATTCAACGCAGGCGAGCTCGAGGATTCCGAGCGCCTGCTCAGTGGCCCAGCCCTTGACCAGGCCGGTCGGATCGAAACCGCCAGGCATCGCCCAAGGATCGAACCAACCCTGCGAAAGCGCCCGTGCCTCGTCGCACAGCTCGAGGACGAGAGCCATCTCGGGCGGAGCTTGTGGTAGGCGCAGGATCCCGGCCCGGAAACGGTTGAGTGCGCTCCCCGGTTTCCAAGTGCTGAAGATGTCGTCCAGTTCGTGGAGCCTCGTGCAGGCCGCCTCAAGGGCGGTGTGGGCTTCCACCGCCGGGCACTCGCCTGGTTCGACGTGGAACGACACGACTGTCCCCATCACTTCTTCGGCGTGAACGATCACGTCGGCAGCGTCATTTCACCCCGAGGGCGTCGAGTGCCGACTGGACGGAGTAGGCGTAAGCCTCGCTCGTATAGGTAGCACCCGAGATCGCGTTTATGTGCGCACTCTGGGCCGAGAGGATCTCGTTGCGAAGCATTGGTATGACCTGTTGAGCGAGCGACTGGGAGTATTGCTCTGCTGTCTGAAGCTTCGAGGTAGAAACGTCTGTGATGCGTCCTCCCTGAACGGTGACCTTTACGGCGAGCACGCCGTAGCCGTACTGTTCGGCTGTTCCGACGGCTGAAGACGCTGCGCCCGTCGGCGGTTTGGCAGGGCTTGTCGTGCTCGGAGACGAGGTGACCGGAGTGGAGGGACCGGTCCCGGTCAGGATCGAAGGCGCGCCGCCCGTGTGCATTGCGACAATTCCGGCGAATCCGGCCGCGCCGGCAACGACCACCGCTGGAGCACGTCTCATTCTGCGCACCGCTTTCGTCGTGGTTGTGAGGCGCCCATGTGCCGTACGCGGCGCCCGCTCACAGGGAGTAGACCTCGAAATGCACCGAGTCCTTCGGGACTCCGAGCCGCAGAACGGTTGCGACTACGCGATTCACGAACCCCTCAGGCCCTGATACGTAGACGTCCCGCTTCTGTATGTCAGGCACGAGCTCGGACAGACGGTCCGTTCGCACCTCCGAGCGGGAACCCACGAGCTCATGAACCCGACCCTTCCGGTGGCGGACGAGCTCGGCCACCTCCGATGCGAGGGCCAGCTCTTCGGCGGTAGAGGCTCGAAGTATCACGACCGGATCGCAGTCCCGAGGAAGATCCTCGAGTAACGAGCGGATGGCCGTCACGCCGATGCCACCGGCGATGAGCAGAACCTTTGACCGGCGACGCGCATGAGTTGTGAAGGCCCCGTACGGCCCTTCGATCGCGACGCGGGTGCCAGGTCGTAATGAGGCCACCGCCGACGAGTAGTCGCCGATGCCCTTCACAGTGAGGCGTAAGAAGGGCGGTCGTGGCCGCGCCGAAAGCGAGAAGGGGTGGGCCTGCCACCACATCCCTTTGGTGAGGAATCGCCACTCGAAGAACTGTCCCCCTGCGACCGCGAGGCGATCGAGATGCTTACCACGGCAGATGACCGAGACAGTGCCCGGTCCTTCGGGGTGAACCTCGACAACCTCGAGGCGATGACGGAGAGTACGAAAAAGGGGCAGCCCGAATCGATAGGCGAGGACCACGCCGGCAGTACCGGCCCAGAGAACAGACCAGACGAGCCGCGTGAGCGGGTGCCCAACGAACGATGGTCCAAGCGCGATCTCGTGGGCGAACGCGAGGGCAAGCGCGAGGTACATGAAAAGGTGGACGGCCCACCAGGTCTCCCGTCGGAGGCGACGGCGAATCGAGTATATGGACGTGATAGCGATCGCGACCATCAGGGCCAGCGCGATCGTCGCTGTCAGCATGTCCGGGTACGACCTGATGAACGCACCGATCTGGTGCCAGACACCGGTTCGGGCAGCCTCGGCGTAGGCAAAGGTGAGCAGGATGGCATGGGCGACGATGAGGGACACGGGCCACGGGGCGAGCCGCCGGTGCGATGCCAGCAGCTTGTCCTGTCCCAGTACTCGTTCAACGATCGGGACCCGGCTGACAAGAAGCACCATGATCAAAGCCAGGTAGCTTCCAGCCAGACCCGACAGATTGCCGAGAAACATGGCGATGCCTCCCGGGGCCGAAAGTTGCTTCCAGCTTTCGGCGGTGACGGCGAGGGCGACGCACGCTCCGAAGCCAAGCCCGGCCAGGATCGTCGCGACCTCGGCGACGACGGGACGTGGAACCGTGCCCGGCCGCGATAGGACGGGCTGCCGGCGATGCTTTCCTCCGGGAGAGGCGAAGGTCGGGTCAAATGTGAGCGGAGTCATGCTGGTTATGACCCTACGAAGGTTGCCGTCCAAGATGAACCCAGCAACGGGTAAAGATTCGGCAAGGATTTCAGCCTCGACCCATGGCACCGCAAAGACCGGAGTCCGCTCGTGGCGTGGCTGCTGACACGACGCGACGAGCCGATCCTCATCGCCTGTGTAAAGCTATCGGAGCAGTGCAAGTACTAGTGGTCGAAGACGACAACGCCATCGGCGAGCCATTGGCAACCGGGCTTCGCCGTGAAGGCTTCGAAGTGATTCTCGTGCAGACGGCCGCGGCAGCGTTGTCAGCGCCGCCTGCCGATCTCGTCCTGCTCGACCTCGGGCTTCCAGACGCACGAGGCTTCGAGGTCTGCAGGCAGCTGCGGGCTCGCTCCTCGGTCCCGATAATCATCGTCACCGCACGCGACGACGAGACGGACCGGGTGGTCGGACTTGAGCTCGGAGCAGACGATTATGTTGTCAAGCCGTTCGGTTTCCGTGAGCTCGTCGCCCGCATACGAGCTGTGAGCCGTCGGAGCACATCGCCACTGCCCGTGCCCGGTTCGCAGCTCGTCGGCCAGCTCGAGATCGACCGGCGCTCCCACCGGGTGCTGCTGGCCGGCGAAGAACTGTCCCTTACTCCAAAGGAATTCGACCTGCTTGCCCTGCTCGCGCTCGATCCAGGGGCGATGGTCACCCGACGCGAGATCCTCGCTGAAGTCTGGGACCCTCATTGGTACGGCACTTCGAAGACAGTCGATGTCCACATCGCGTCCCTCCGAAAGAAGCTTGGCAATCCAAAGTGGATCGAGACGAGCAGGGGCGTTGGCTTCAGGCTTTCTGTTCCTCAATGAGGCGGAGGCTCCTCGCCAGTTTCTTCCTTTTTGCCCTCGGGCTGGTCGTTGCGCTCGAAGTTCCTCTCGGACTCAGCCTTGCCCGCAACGACCGAGCGACGGCTATGTCGGATGTGCAACGCGACGCCTCGTCGCTCGCCGTGCTCGTCGCCGGTAGCCTGAACGGGGACGCTGGATCCGGCCTTCAACTCGTTATCAGCCAATTCGCACGCGCTGACAGTGCTGTTGTCGCAGTCATATCGTCCGGACACGTGTTGGCGTCGGCGGGACGAGGTGCCGTCGAGGAGCTGCGCGAAGGCCGTACGAAGGCGATCACGAGATCGGCTGCCTCCGGTCACGTCTCGGGCGAGGAGGGCTCGAACGACTCCGATGACGACTTCCTCTACGTGGCGCTTCCCGTCGCGATCACGGCCCAGGGCTCGAGCGGTGTCGTGTCCTCAGCTCACCGGAGCGACGTGGTTCTCCTCGTCGCCGAGTCTGCAACGGCACTCCACGTCCGCATTCGCAACCACTGGATCGCGCTGAGCCTTTTCGGGGTCGGTGTGCTCGCTGTGGCGGCGGCCCTCGGGACGATTCTCGCAAGATCCCTCACCCGCCCGCTGGAGCACATCGAGTCGGCCGTTGCCGCGGTCGGCGCAGGCCGTTTGTCCGAGCGTGCGCCGATCGGGCGCGGTCCAGCTGAGCTCAACGCGCTAGGCGGCACCGTCAACGAGATGGCGGACCGCCTGGAAGAGCTGGTCCACACGCAAAGGGCGTTCCTTGCCGACGCCTCCCATCAGCTCCGGACTCCGCTCACGGCGTTGCGCTTGCGCCTCGAGAATCTCGAGGACTCGCTCGATCCAGAACAGCGAGCCGATCTCACGCCCGCGCTCGCTGAGACCGACCGGCTCTCCAGGATCGTCGACGGACTGCTAACGCTCGCGCGAGCCGAGGGAGGCGTCCGACCAACGAGGCAGGCCATCGATGTCGCAGCTTCATTGCGTGACCGTGCTGAGGCGTGGAGCGCCCTTGCCGAGGAGCGTCAGGTGAGCCTCGCGTGTGAGACGACCGCGGTTGAACCGCAAGATCGGGATCTGAGCGCTTTTGCTTGCGCGGGTCATCTCGAGCAGATCCTCGACAATCTCCTCGCGAACGCGATCGAAGCGACCCCCTCCACGGGGCATGTGTTGTTGCGGGCAGTTCGCGGGGTTGACGTCATCGAGGTTCATGTGACCGACGACGGCCCCGGGATGAGTTCGGCAGATAGGACGAGAGCTTTCGATCGGTTCTGGAGACGGGAGGGCGCCCCATCTGGCGGAACCGGGCTCGGACTCGCCATCGTTGCGCAGCTGGCGAGGATGTCGGGTGGAACTGCGTGGCTCGACGCTTCGCCTTCCGGCGGGATCGATGCTGTGGTGCGGCTCGAGGCGCTTGATGGCTGAGGGTTCAGCCACTGTGGGTGCGAGTCTTCCAAGGCTTTCGGAACCAGCACCTCGCGCTCTGATCGAAGGTACGGCGGACGACCAGGCAATGTCGCAAAGACCCGACCCCGAGGGCCCCGGGACTCTTGACGGATCGGCCCCGGCCGTTCCCGCCGTCGCCCGGCCCAGACGGTCGCGACGAGGATGGAAGGCCCGGCTTCGCCGGGCAATCCTGGCCGTGCTAGGTCTGCTCGTGGCGGTTGTTCTCGCTACCATGGGATACGCGATCTCCCTTCCGAGCGTCGCCAATGCTCCGGCGCTCGTAGCGGCAATCGTGCGAGCGCACAACGGCGAGGTTGGACGGTTACCGGTGCCGGTCAAGCTCGGCGAGGCAGTGGTGGCCGTCGAGGACGAGCACTTCTACGGCAACGTCGTGCTGAACGTCCTGGACGGCGCAGCACGCGCGAGCCTGACGGCCCTGCGCACAGGAGGGGACCCCGGCGGCAGCACCATCGCCCAGCAGCTGGCGAAGCAGCTTTACACGGCAGGAGGCGGTTTCGGCACAACTCTCGAGGAAGTTGGGCTCGGGCTCAAGCTCTCAGTCAGCTACTCAAGACCGATGGTGCTCGAGATGTACCTCAACGCCATCTACTACGGGAACGGCTACTGGGGCTATGTGAGTGCCGCTCGTGGTTATTTCGGCGTTGCCCCCAACCAGCTCACCTGGGCCGAGGCGTCCATGCTCGCGGGACTTCCGCAAGCGCCGTCGTCATACGACCCCGTTCAGCACCTCGCGCTCGCAAAGCAACGCCAACGTCAAGTCCTCGACCAGTTGGTCGCCAACCACATCCTGACCGTCACACAGGGGGATGCCACCTATCAAGCCCCGCTTCCCCTCATCGCCCAGCACGGCGACTGAACAGCCCAACTACTGAGCTCGTCCCGTGGCCGCTCGCTCCTAATGACGCGAGAGCTCGACTAGCCGACTTGCTCGCTGGCGAGCTTGGAACCCATCTTGAAGGCCTCTTCGTTGATCGGGATCATGGCGCACTTCTGCTTCAGCGTGGCGCGGATGGCAGTGAGGAACGTCTCTGTCGGAAAGACATTTGTTGCTCCCTGTAGGGCACCTAGCGCGACGACGTTCTTCACCAGCGCTGCGCCAAGCTCGCTGGCCACGCCGGTGAAAGGCACTGCCACTGTCCTGACCCTGTCGGCTAGGCCTTCTACCCGGCCGTTGATGACGGAGCTGTCGTAGATGACCATCCCTCCGGGTCGAACCGTTGGTCCGAACTTCGCGAGGCTCGGAGTGTTGAATGCAACGAGAACATGAGGGCGTGGCGCGGCAGGTGACATCACCTCTTTCAGGGCCACGTGTACGTCTGCATAAGACGTGCCGCCGCGAGATTCAGGGCCGTAACTCGGGATGTGGGTCGAGTCGAACCCTTCGTTGATCGCGCTGCGGGTGAGGATCATTGCCGCGGTCTGGGCGCCGTCACCGCCGGAACCGGCGAGCTTGAAGCTGATGTCCTCGGGGTCGATGTGGGCTGGGAAGTCCTCGGCGAAACGAGGCGGGCGTTCGGTGGTCGCGCCCACAGCGCTCAAGGTGGTCGCAGGATCGAACGTGGCTGTCGGGATGACCGGGAAGGCGATGCCCTCCGTGGCGTCCTTCTTCACGCCAAGGGGGAAGATCGGCACCATGTTGTCGCTCACCCACTCCTCAGCGGCCTCGGGTTCGAGGCCAAGATGGACTGGGCACTCAGAAAGGACCTCGACGAATGAAAACCCGGTACCGGCTACTTGCAGTTCGAGCGCCTTTTTGATGGAACGCTTTGCGTGGGTACGCCGTCGGTTGTCGAACAGAGCGACCCGTTCGACGAAAACAGGCCCGTCCAGACCCGAGATCAGCTCCGCCATCTTCAATGGTTGGCCGGCCAAGGTGGTCCGACCCTTCGGCGTCGTGGTTGTTCGCTGGCCGATGAGGGTCGTGGGGGCCATCTGCCCGCCTGTCATGCCGTAGATGGCGTTGTTGACGAAGATGACCGTGACCGGGATCCCGAGCTGTGCGGTGCTCACGATCTCAGCTAGGCCGATTGACGCGAGGTCGCCGTCTCCCTGATAGCAGATCACGATCGAATCCGGGTTCGCCGTCTTGTGCCCGATAGCTACCGCGGGGGCGCGACCATGCGCGGCCTGGGTGTTTCCGACGTCGAAGTAGTAGTACGAGAAGACCGAGCAGCCAACCGGCGAGACCAGGACGGTACGGTCCTGAACTCCGAGCTCGTCGATGGCTTCAGCGAGGAACTTCTGCACGAGACCGTGCCCGCAGCCCGGGCAGTAAGTCGTCGAGTGGGCATTGATCCCCTCGCCGTTGGCGTGGCGCTCGAACTGGCGGTAGAACACCGAGGTCGACATCAGCGCACCTCCTCCAGACCTAGCACGTGTTCGACGATCTCGTCCTGCGACGGGAGGATCCCACCCATGCGGCGGACGTGGCTCATGGGTGGCGGTGCGTGGACTTCCGCGTGGCTCAGTGCCAGCCGTAGCTCGTCCTCCAACTGGCCGCTGCTCGCCTCGACAATGACGAGGCGCTCCACGCGGTCGAGCACAGTGAGGAGCGCCTCGATTGGGAAGGGCCACAGTGTTATGGGTCGGAAGAGGCCAACTTTCAGTCCCTTATCCTGCAGCTCTTTGATCGCGCCTTTGGCCAGCTGAGCAGGTGTGTTGCAGGCCACGATGAGGATCTCGGCGTCGTCGCACCGGTAGAGATCGGCGCGCTGCTCTTCGGCTGTCATCTGTGCGTACTTCTCGTTCAAGCGCACGTTGTGCTGCTCGAGTCCCACCTCGGAGAGGTCGAGCGAGCACATCAGATTGCCCCGATGCGACCGGTCGCCGAACACTGCCCACTCGGGAATCCCCGGCTCGGTCATCTGGCGCGGCAGCCGTACCTTTCCGGTCATCTGGCCGAGATAGCCGTCGCCGACGATCACGACCGGGTTTCGGTACTTGAATGCCAGCTCGAAGGAGAGCATCGCGATGTCCAGCATCTCCTGCGGCGTTGCCGGCGCGAGCACGATGGCGTGGGTGTTGCCATGGCCCAATCCACGGCAGACCAGCTTGATGTCCGCCTGTTCTGGTCCGATGTTGCCCAGCCCGGGCCCACCTCGCATCACGTTCACGAACACTGCTGGGATCTCCGCACCGATCATGTAGGAGATGCCCTCAAGCATCAGGCTGAATCCGGGAGAGCTGGTGAAGGTCATGCAGCGCTTCCCTGCGCCGCCGGCGCCGTACATCATGTTGACGGTCGCGACCTCGCTGACTGCTTGGACGAAGACCCCGCTCAGCTCCGGAAGCACCTTCGCCATCAGCTCAGCGCCCTCGGTCGAGGGGGTGATCGGGTAGCCGAAGACGTGGCGGCAGCCGGCTAGCACCGCGCCGACCGCTGCCGCATAGGTCCCCTTGACAATGAGCGGCTCTCGTTCTGGCAGTGGAACCGAGGTGTCCGGCCACGGCTCAGGCTGGGGCGCGGCATAGGGGCGGGGCCCCAGAACCGTGCTGGGATCCACCAGCTCGAAAGCCGCCTCTTCACCTTGTGGCCGGAGACCGTAGGGCTCGGGGCAGGCTTCGAAGCAGAGACCGCAACCGTTGCACCGCGACAGGTCGAGCACAATCGGGACGAGTCCCGTCACCGGGTTGATCTCGGTACCCATCGTGATGCAGGCCTTCGTGCACGAGCTGATGCAGCGCCCGCAGCCCTTGCAATACTCCGGTAAAACGAAGGGCTTGGGTCGTTCGGCCACGCTGGTCATGGCGTTACCTCCTGCAGGGGCTGGCATCTCACGGCTCAGATGCTTCTCGCGCCCACCGCTGTCTTGGCTAGAAGGCGCGCCCGCAACCTTGTGGGCGCGGCTCGACTCGAACCGGACGCAAGGGTGCTGCGCCCGTCACCAGTGAGAGCCAGGCTCCGGGCATCGTGCGAGGTGCTCCTTGGATCACCCAAACCGGACAAGACGGTCTCACCGCTCCTATCTTCGACCTATGGGCGCGAGCGGGGTAGGCCTTTATGTCGTTGT
>Ga0302140_10004868_pt1 | contig 17069 bp, 15 predicted proteins | sample I_Bog_E1_1_FD_202095 | JGI IMG/M metagenome (GOLD analysis project Ga0302140, IMG submission 202095) | Peat permafrost microbial communities from Stordalen Mire near Abisko, Sweden - I_Bog_E1_1 | ecosystem: Environmental > Terrestrial > Soil > Wetlands > Peat | place: Sweden: Abisko, Stordalen... | reverse complement strand
TTGCTCTATCACAAAGCAATCTGAGCGCCCAGTCGAAGGTTCAGGAAGGCCAAGCTAAGAAAACAGGTAGACTTCCGCAGCCCCCGCCAAGCATCGTAATTCAGTGCGATGCGCAGTGTGGTCATGCCGCAATCAACCAAGCGCCAAAAGCAATCGACGCCCTACACCGTGCGCACGACTGGATTGATAGGCTCAATGCCTGGTCTACCGCCACCATCGCGGTCTTCACGATTCTCTTGTTTAGCGGCATTTTTACCAAGTTCAGAATTTGCGAGACGTTGAGAGAGCCTGGTTTGTTATGGAACAATTAGTCGCGCCAGAGGAACTTGAGCATTTCAGTCTTGCTAAGCCGACCGCCATTGAGGCTCGGGTCACTTTCAGAAATTGTGGACGAACACCGGCAAAAATTACTAAGTCGAGCTTCTTTTTCGGTTTGGTAGATAAAGCGTCCGGATTGCCTGAGATCCCCCAGTACCGCCCAGAGGACGCCGCCTCCGGTTACCCGAAGCAAGGTCTACTGGTTGTACAAAGTGAGACCTCGAACATTAGCGTTCAATTCATGGATGGCAAAGAGGATTTTCAGCCGAGCCAGTTGGTGGACATCAGGGACGGGAAGTCGTTCCTCGTCATATATGGATTCATCTTGTATTCTGACGCCTTTCGCAGAAGACACGAACTTCGTTTCTGCCACATTTATCATCCGAAAAAAGGCGCGAACAATTGGATGGGTGGTGAATTTGGACTCGAAGGCCCCATCTCTTACAACAGCCACACGTAGGAATGCATCCATAAGCAAGGAATCCAAGTCGCATGTGACCAGCTTGCTGTGTTTGCGGAAACGACAGTTCACTCATGCGACCCAAGGCAACTTTTGTCAGAGCGAGGAAAAGACTTAAATTTGCTGGCTCATGATCCACAGTCGCGGACTCCGCGTTCAGCGAATCAGCTAGTTTTGGCCGGCCATCTTCTTGGAATCGATTCCGCTCTCCGCTCGGGCCGCGCTCGATGAGGGTTTGCGCTTTTTAATTGCATTCGACCTCGAATGCGGACGAACAAAAGTTGACTTACCGAGATCGCCAACTTTCGACACAGCCAAGTTAACATATTGATCAACAACGACTCGCAAAGCCGTGCCATTGCTATATGGCCCATCCTTATCGTACGATTCTCTACGGATTTCGAGACGACCCGATGCGCGAAGATGCTAGCTCTACTGCGAACGTGCTTCTGGATATGAAACGCCGCTGCGTTCAGGGGCAAGTGGACCGCGCATTACCGCAGTCACGAGTGCAGCAGGTTTCTACCCACGAGCGCATTTCGGAGCAGTGCCGGTGCAGGTCCCGGTGCGAATTCAATTGACAGAGGAGTGCAAAAGCGGGGAAACTCCGGGGCGGAGGAGATCAAACCAATATGACAGTTGCCTTGTGTACCAGGTGTGGCGCTAAGAAATTCGGAGCCTTCTCATCCTGCGAAGAATGTAGATTTACTCCCACTTCGAGCGAAGAAAGGGCAAAAAGCGTGCTTCTTAGTGATCATCATCATACACACGCTGAACTCGACCATCTCCGCGATGCTATCAAGGCTGGCAAAACAATCGGGTTCAATCCCGATTCCCTCTCGGAGTATGCGTCGACATTGGAACTCCTGGAATCCGATCCAGAAGCCCTGCAATGCAGACATTGCGGAGAAGATCTCGACTCCCTTGATGAGACAGTGTGTGAGAATTGTAAGAAAATTGCTCGTTTGGGCTCATAAAAACAACGACTGATTGCGTCCTGCCACCTTCGCGACAAGGGACCTGCTTTCACGCCTAAATGCAATCTGTTTTAGTCGATTCATTGGACTCTGACCTTCTCGATATCCTCAACCGGCCCCCGGATTCGGTTGACCTTGCCGCCAGAGTCGATCTCGTTCAGTCTTGCGAGCCAGCCGTTCAGCGTGCTTCTCCCGCTTAAGCCTTTGTCGTTTCTCGCGGCGGGCAGCGACAGCGGCGGAGCTCTCGTATTCTGCTTGCCGTTGCCGTGCGACTTGCAGCCGCTCGTAGTGTTCCTGCATCTCGCGTAAAATCGCACCGGCCCAGGCAGTCTTCAATAGAGCGACAAATTTCCGCTGGAAGAGTTCCTCTGACAGCACACACCAGGCGTCGTACAGAATGCAACGAATCGCTTCCTCTGCTTTTGTCGGATTAGAAAAATCAGCCTGTAACCCAGCTAGTGCCTCGCCTACTGCTAGCGCCGATTCCGCTGTCAAGCGACCTGCATTTCGAATTCCAGTTCGCATTTGAATCTGCTTTAGGAGCCCTAGACGAAACTGCTCCGCGCCGCAGGTCGTGCAGTGAATTTTTGTGCAAATATCGGTACGAACGGCCCCGTCCAGGTATTCGTGAAGCCAGTTAGGGTTAATTGTTTCAATCGAGGCACTCATGCCCCCTCCTCCGCTCGCACTAACAATTGTGCCAATTCGCAGTTAATTGGCCGAGCATGATGCCAATGGAGAGTTTCACCGCCCGCGATCATCACACCAGGCTTCAACTCGGTCCAAACAGCGGTCAAGGTCGTCTCGAACCTGATATACCCAGAACCGCATTACGTCCCAGCCCAGTTCCATTAACCGGATGTTCCTTATCTGGTCCCGCCGGCAGAGTTCGCCATCCCAACTGCGATGATGGCGTTCACCGTCGACTTCAATGTTGAGCATTCGCTGACCTGAAATCAGCGCAAAATCGAGCCAATACTTGTCTACGCTGTACTGAGGCATGGGCCAGATACTTCGGCCTCTCAACCGCCGATACAGCGGAGTGTAGAAATGTCGTTCATAGTCGGACACCCACTCAGGATGTGCCACGACGGGGTACGCTTCTCCGAAATCTTTGACTGCATCGACTGTATCGCGCTCGCGACGTTGAGCTAGACTCTCCACGTATGCGACAAATTTCTTTAAGTGATCGCTCTCACATTGGCTTATCGCGCTCTTGTCTCCAACAACAACAAGCGCGGCACGTGCGCGCGTAATTGATACGTTAAACAGTCGTTTCTTGTGCGCACTCGAATCCACGAACCACAAGGCGCCTCGGGGTGTATTTCGGCTGATTACTGGCGAGAAGATGATTACATCCCGCTCGTCGCCTTGAAAGCTGTGCACCACGTCAACTAGAAAATCAGCCCTGGCGAGGGGAGCGGCTAACTGTGGGTTTTGACTGATGATGTCCCGGATTCGATTTGCCTGCGCACGAAACGGGCTGACCACGCCAATTGTGCCCTGATATCCCTGCTGAATGAGTCGTTCGATCTCCAAGACAACTGCTCGCGCTTCTGTGTCGTTTACTGCGCCGCCATCCCAAGGCCGGACAACTTCGCCCTGGACATCGATCCAGCGAACAGCCGGTCCATCGGGATAAGGACGCCGCAGTTTGTCGTAAGGAGTCGCTAGACGGAGCTTTCCGTCGTAGAAGGTCTCATTCGAGAATTGAATTATGTCAGAATGGGATCGAAAATGATCCCGAATCATCAGAATGTCCTCAGACCGGCATAGGCTTGCAGCGAGGTCGAAGAGCGATTTCGAGGAATATGACCAACCTGCTCGGTCTTCAATCAGTCCATGCCTTTCCAATAGGCGCTGATCTTGCACCTTGGCCAAGCCACTGATGTGTGGAAGCTGCATCGAGTCGCCAATGATTACCGCGCGCTTCGCCCGAAAGAGAAGAGGCAACGCTGATGCAATGTCACATTGGCTTGCTTCGTCAATTACGAGCAAGTCGAAGAACCCAGGGTCGAACGGGAGCTTCCCTCGCGCGGCGAGTGCGGTAACCGCCCAGCACGAAAGGACCGGCGCAATCTGTGGGAAGAGCCTGTAATACTGTGCAAATATGCCAGCGTTAAGGTTGGACCCGTTTGCCGCAGCTCCGGTAATCATTTCGAGCAACGCGGTGTAATTTCCAATTAGTTGCCTTTGAGATTGTGTGATCCGCGCTGGCTGGAGCCTGAGCCAACAATCCCAAAGACGCGCCGAAAGCTCCGAAAGTTCTTTGATGAGGGTAAGGCGTCTTCGACTGAGATCCTCGATTGACTCGTTCGCAGTCAACTCGTCGAGCTTCTGAAAATAAACCTTTGCTCTCTCGACCTGAAAAAGACGATCGTCAAGCGATTTACTGAATCGCGTCCAGTCATTAGCCGCTGTTTCGACCTCAGGCGGTAGTTCTAGCTCAAGTTCGTGCGCGTAATATCCAAACGCCTGAAATGCATCTGATAGACGCTTGAGGCGACCCTGTCGAAGAATCGGCCAGATGATTTTGACAATCAGACCTTGGCTAGACTTCTGGGTAGCCTGAATTACAGACTGGAGGGATTGAACGCTGGTTCGCAAATCTCGTACATCGATCCCCCGAACCTTCAAGAACTTCGCGTTGCCGAGCTCCTCCCGCAACAGATCGAGCTCCTGTTCCAGCGCATCCACTTGATTGCGGAGCTTAATGAGGGCTTGGAATTCCGAATCCAACGCCCATGATCGGCTCTCGATGTCCTTGTGAAGTGCTTTCGAATGCTCGAATTCCTCTGCGTCTTCCGGCGTGCTATGAGCCGAGAGCAAGTTGGCTAAATATTGCGCCACTGCCGTTTGATACTTGTTAGCGCCTAATCGCAGCAAAATGGGTCTCGGTCCGAGCGCGTTGACCCTTGCTTCAACCACGTCAACTGCTTTGTTGTTCTTACTGGCAAACAAGACCGTTTTACCTTGGAACGCCGCGTTGACCAGAATTGACGCCACTACTTGCGATTTTCCGGTCCCAGGAGGCCCAGTCACAACGGTAAGCTGATTTGTCAATGCTTGTCTCACTGCCACTCTTTGCTCTGAGTTCAGGGGTAGAACTTCCAGAAGAGGCAACTCCTCTGCGGTTGTCGATTGCGTGTTGGCCCCGCTTAGCCATTGCCCTACTGCTGCGCCGTCGTATTCTTTGGCTTGTTTCGTTTGGAGCGCTTTAAGTTCCGTTTCTAACCCGCGCGTGTACTTGGAGCGTTCGGAAACCACGAGTGCGCACCGATTGAAGATGCCTTGACACTTAAGCTCGGGCAGAGGAACTCCTTCGCTCAGAGCATTCGGATTGATTTCCTCTTGCCAGTCCCAGCCGGGCCGCACTTCACGTAAACGCTCCAATAATTCCTCAGTATTTGGTGCATCGGCAGGATCGCACTCAAGCCCCAATTCTTCCGCGAGACGAAAGGACTCCTCAATCACGCTCGCGCTCTGTGCGTTTCCCAGCGAGCCCAAAGCTTTAAAGTTGAACTGCGGGAGGTCTTCTGACAGTCGTGGATTACCATTCCCAGGCTGTAGCTCTTGAAAAGGAAATAGCAGGATTGGTTCGACAAAGAAACCAGACCAGCGCTGAGTTTGAACAAATTTGAGCCGTAACGGATAGCCGACAAAGAGTGCAAGTTGATTCGGGTTGGCGTGAACCTTCGCTATCAAGCGTGCTGAGTCAGGTGTATCGAAGGGGTTGAAGTCTTCGGTCGAAGGACTATGTGGAAGCTCAGTGTAATCGGCGGTTCCTGGATGCGCAACTGCGAAGACACTCACGCCACCCATATCGTCGTGGCTCAGACAGTCCAAGAAGTATCTACAGAGCCGGGCCAAAGGTGTGTCCAACGGCTCTGGCAGTGGCAGAGGGGCCTGGGCGCGAGCTGCGGCCTGTCGGGGGTACCAACAATATGACCTGTTTTCCCAAGCTTTCCGGACCTTGCCTCGCAGGGGACCCCGGAGTGACGCGTTGACGCGGGCTACATCAACCTCCATGAGTAGGGCAATCGTGCTCGCCTTATACCCCGGCTTCTCGTTGACGAAATCAAGTACCCTCTTATCGAAATCTGTCATTGTCGCCGCCATCGCTGGCACCTCGCTTTAATGGGTATCGCTTATTATGTCGGTATCTCGGACGAGGTAGAGCCGTTCAGTCGGATTTGCGGCAAGCTGCAGCAGTTCCGGCGAGAAACCGCCCAACGCAAAGAGAATGTAGCTGGGCTTGTTCCGCCAGCGCGCTTCGGGCAGGCTGGCAACCTTGGCTTGCAAGATGCTCAGGTCGTTAAGCCGTGTAACGCTCTCTGTGCGCCACTTACACTCGCCGAAGAGAAATGTTCCGTCGTCGAGTTCAGCCACGAGGTCTATCTCGGTGCGGCCATCCCGGCTCCAGTATCGGGCCATCTGTCGAACGTTGAGGCCGAGGCGCGGTTGAGCGTTCCGTTGGAGCCATTGGCCGCAAATCTCTTCGAAAACCGACCAACCCATGTATTCGGACAGTCGCGGGGCGACCTGTGCAGCGTATACCGTAGTCGGGTCGGAGAATTGCAAGGCGCTGGCCAACGGAGCAACGAAGCGATACCAGAAGGTCAGAAAGGGATCGGCAACACGATAGAGAGCCCTGCGCTCAGAGCTTTCGCCGAAGGGAAACTCACGCCGAATCCACCCTAGTTCCAACAACGTTCGTAGGGAGCCGGAAAGCGCACCGCGCTCCACGCCAATCAACTGCTGAATGCCATTGAATTTCGTTTCGCCGCCGGCAATCGCTGCCAGGATGGCATTGTACGGAGCAGGGTCACGGATTTGTTCGCTTCCGAGCAGAAACCGTACTTCATTTTCGAGGATTGCGCGTGGCTGCATAAGGAGCGCGACGATCTCCTCCGCTGGAGAGTGCGACGTATCGACAAGTGCGTGATAGCGCGGCGTTCCGCCAAAAACGCCGTACATGAGCAGCTTCTCGACGACTCCGTAATGGGGGCTACCTGCGTAGAATGCCGCCACGTCTTCGTAGTGAAGCGGGTCGAGGTGAAAAATCCCGGCATTGAATCGCCCGAACAGGGGGGCGCTCTCTTGTCCGAGAGCGGCCATCGCGGAGAGCTGCGATCCGCAGAGAACTATGAAGAGTGGGGAGTGAACGGCCTCGCGATCCCACCATGCTTGCAGGATGGAAGGCAACTCCGGAGTCTGGTCCACCAAGTACGGAAATTCATCAAGGATAAGAGCAAAGCGGCCTGCTCCCTTTTTGCGGCTCACGGACTGTTGCGAAGCGTAGCGAAGAAGAGCGTTCCACGAAACAGCAATATCCTCGGCGGAGACCCCTTCACTGGGGAGGGCTGCGCTCAATTGGCGGGCGAGCGTAAGCCGTTGTGAAGCGGCAGTGGACTGCTCTGCTAGGAAATAGCAGTGTGGCTTTTCGTGCCTGTCCCCGTCTACGCCAGCCGTGAAGTAACGCTGCAAGAGGAATGTCTTGCCCAATCGCCTGCGTCCATACAGGAGCAGCATCTGCCCACCTGCTCCGTGGCGCTTCCAGGCACGATCCAAAGCAGAAAGTTCGAGCTTTCGGTCATAAAAAGGATCTGGCTTAATGGTCATGTTGGACATCGGCTGGATGACCGTCCCCTTCTGGTCCACATTATGAGTTGTCAGTTTATGGTGTGTCAACTCATAACCAGATAATTCGAGTGATTACCAGCGGGAGGGGTGTTTTGGGGCGAATACCTCGCTTGAGCGATAGAACGTTGTCTATCGCTCATCCTCTGGGCCGGGCTTTGCTTTTGCCCGGCTATGGCGTTGCTGCTTTGACCGGCCCGGCGATGCAGAATCGTGCTGCGGTTCGGGCAATGGAACCGGTTGCGCAACGGTGGAGACTGGCGCTGGAACTGTCGGAACTGAATCCCGCCAGCTTTGAATGCCTATGCCGCCAAACAGTCCGATTAATAGGGTGGCACCGGCGATGACCGGCCTCTGTCTGGGCAGTTGAGGCCGCGACGAATCAATAAATCGACTCGATCTTCGTAAGGAAGATGAGGCTTGCTGTATTTCAGCGGAAAATGAAAAACCCGCCGATTTGAGCTTCACCTGTTTCCAAGGAGAGGCTTGGCGGGTATGTCATTCGCGAATGTACGAGCATCCCCGCCGGTTGTCAAGTGTTTTGCCCCGAAATTGCCCGGATCGAATGAACCCGCGAACGCTTGCTAAACCCTTTAGTTCTGGTCTGATACAACAACAACGAGCGATGCAAACCGCCTCTACCGCCCAGGTTCAGCGCCGGGTTTTGCCACCTGCCGGTCATGATGCAGTTTGATTGAATTGGCGTCAGGCACGCTCTTTCCATCCAGAGGGGAGGTAGCGGGCTGCGCTACTGTCGGCACAGAGTTTCCAACCGCAGCGAGAGAAGCATCTCGGCAACCCTTAATCCCTATACCGGCAAACAGCCCAATCAGCATTGCAGCCCCAGCAATCAGCGGAATCCAGATGCGCAGCACATCGCTTTTCAGTTCATGCAGGAGCGCGTCAACCGTCTTTGCCCTGCTTTCCAGGGAATATGTCAATCGGTTGTTGGCAGACTCAACTTGGGCAACGACCCCGCCGCGCGAATCCGACAAATTGCGCAAAGCAGTGGAGAGTTCCTTTTGGGCAGCCGTCAGGGCAGCATTGGTTGTCTGCAGACCGTTGACCGTAGCAGTTATGCCCGATTGAAGAAAGTGCTGTCGCAGACTCTCGCCCAGGAGCTTTGCAATTTGCTGCGAATCAAGACCGGCTTTAATTTCGCCGGGTAGAGCAGAAATCCGCGCCTCCAATTCGTGAACATAGCCGAGCATTTTCTGCTGCGCTTCATTCGAAAACTGCCGATGCAGATCAAGCATTTCCTGAAAGCCTTCGCGCTCATCGGCAATATCCTTTGGCGTCTGGCGGGTGAGCAGGGCCAGAATGCCCATCGCTTCGAGAATGCGCAGCATTTCATCGTCTGGGCTGAGCGTCCGAGTATGCGCGAGAACTCGATAGTATGCGGCCTGTAAATCTTCTGGCACCAGGCGGGCGAGAGAGTCGAACAGCGTCGGCTCTCCCGCCGCAACAACTGCGAGTTGAGAAGTGACCGGAGTCGTACTCATGGCAAGAACACCTGCCTTGCACGGTCGAATTCAGAGAAGAGCCGCCGCCGGTAACTTTGCGCACGCATAACGAGCGACGCCCGTTTCAATTCGTCAATGTCGGCCTTGCGGTCAGCTACCTGTCCCAGTTGGATTCCATGTTGCCGGACCGGATTTTCAAGTTCAGCGAGCCGAAATTCCATCTGCAAGATTTCCGGCGAAAAGGCTTCGCGGAAACGACTCGCTTGTTCGGTTGACCTCCAATATGTGAAATCCGCGAGGGCGCTGGTTGCGTTTTCAACGACGACGTATTCAACGCGATCCTGTAACCGGCTGGCCCAGGCCAGGACGCTTTCGACGCTTGCCGGGTCCGGTGTGACCACGCCAACCGCTGTGAAGCGGACACCCATTGCGGCTACATCCTCGTACATCGACTCGAACCAATCGGCGGCAACCTGCCCGGCACCCGCCCCCATGTCGGCGACGATGATCGGTGTACCGCTGTCGAGGTGATCGACAAAGGCGTCCAGACCTGCCGGAGTGTGAATGTTGACCTTGGTCACCGTTCCGTTGAAAAAGTGCTTCAGCGAACCGCGCGCCTTATTCTCCGTATCGAGATCGAGCAGCGTGACCGGAATTTCATTCGTGGCGAACCACTCGGCCAAGGCAACCATCACGCCGGTTTTGCCGACTCCGCCCTTGCCGCCCATGGTAAAGACAACACGCTTTGAATACGCCGTCATTGCTCACCCCCGTTTCCTGTTAAGGTCAAAGGTTCGTTCTCACGGAAAACAAAGCGGGCAGGCTTCGCAGTCCGCACCACTGGCTTTGCTTTGAATGCGCCAACGCGGTCAAGCACCGGCGACTCTGCCGTAGCAAGCTGGATTGGCGGCAGTTCGAATTGTGTGCGCTTGCGATGCTTGGCGCGGACCTTCACAAAGGAATGCAGAGTGCTCGGCGCAACGTACAAACCAAGCCGCTCCTCAAAGAGGTGCGCAACCTCGCGGTACGTCCGCCCCTTGCGTCGCAGCTCGCGGATCAGTTCGCGGTGAGGTTCCAGTTTGGAGCGTGGAGGTTTGGGCGGTAGATCGCCAAGTTCAGCAAGAGCCATTTGGCAATCTGAATTCGTGGAGGTAAGAAGAGTCATGGCACACCCCATCGTGGCTGGATCGCCACAGTTGGCGACCTTGAGCAGGTCGTTGGGCGGATCGTTGGGCAGACCATTGGGCAACTGCAAAATCAGTCCCCATTAAGTCCCCAATACCCGGTTTCCAGCCGTTCCCAAGGGTTCCTCAGGGTTCCCACTCGTGCCCTGTTTTCTGTTACTTACCGAAAGTTCGGGTCGCTCATAACCCAAAGGTCGCTGGTTCAAATCCAGCCCCCGCAACCAAAAACTACAGATTCTAAACGGCTTCCGATATGACTTCGGAGGCCATTTTCGTGTTTGGAGGGAATTTGGGCAAATCTTGGGCAAAGAATTCTTTGTCAAGAAATGGCCCAAGTTCTCCAGCAACCTGAACATCATCGGCTGTCACCAGATGCATGAACCCTTGGTTGTCCTCGCATCCACGTGCCCGAGACGTTCTTGTCGAACGGCCATCGGAGCGTGCAGCGAGTCCAACAACGTGGCATCCCCGTGGCGGGAGGCGTGTGCCGCCTCGTCTAATCCCAACCCCTTGAAAACTGGCTTCGGAGTCCATTTGACGAATTTGCCTGGTTCGAGCCTCACTCCACCACCGAGCCGCTTGCCGGATTTGGTCAACCGGCCCGGAGTGAAGGACAATGGCTCGTCTGCTCGACGACCCTCAACGAACGGACGCAACTGTTCCGCGAGGGATGGCGAAAGACTGAAGGCTGCTTCTTGACAACGCCGTTTCTCAGTCCCGCCTCTGGTGCTTTGAGTTTGCTTTTGTTTGTCCGCAACCCTGCACCAAGATGATGCATCGGTTCACGTCCACATCCCCTACATCCAACCCGCATATCTCTCCGCGTCTGATACCCTACGCCTTGCGGTGCAACAGGGATGCCTTCGGAGATGATCAGGCCAGTGCCGGCACGCTGAGAATAGTATTCGGCCATGGGTTGTGTCGGTATGTGCTTTGGAGTGCCACGCAAGCGAGTAAGAGGCGACATAACAACCCGGTTCTATCGATGCATGTTGCCAATCTGGATGGGGTCTGACAGAGAAGTCATGGAGTTGAGTCCGCGGAAAAGTGTTCTGTTACTGGAAATGATTCCGGCAGCCAGGAAGTGTGCCGGCCTCGGAATTCAAGGGGCGGAGCGAAACTCGCACCGTTCATCTATTCCCTTCCCATGGGCTTGAATTGGAATCAAGCCATGCCAGGCAGTTGCGAATGCTTCCCGTTGCCAAGGCAATCGACGAATCAGAAGCCCCGTAGTACAGGTTGATGGTATCTCCGTCATCACCAATGGTCTGACCGCATGGGAACACGACATCCTTGACATCCCCGGCGCGTTCGTAAGGCGCTTCAGGGCCGAACATCCACGAGTCGCCACGCTGAATGCAGATTTCGGGCCGATTCAAATCGAAGAGGGCTAGACCGAGGCGATAGATGCTTCCGGAGGCCGTTTGGCGCACGCCGTGATAGATGGTCAACCAACCCTTTGCAGTCTGAATTGGAGGAGAGCAGAGGCCAATCTTGTTCGCATCCCACCAACCGCCGCGGCGCGCTTCGAGCATGATCTTATGGCCGCCCCAGTGACGCAGATCGGGAGAATAGGAAATCCACATGTGCGCCCCAAGGGTAGTAACAGGCCGGTGAATCAGTGCCCAAAGTCCGCCAATTCGATGAGGCAACAGAGCCGCGTCTTTGTCTTCCGGTTGCGCGATGACGCCATATCGTTCGAAAGTCTTGAAGTCCTTGGTCATCGCCAGGGAGACACCGGGCCCGCCTCGCGAGAAGGATGTGTAGACGATGGCGTATTGCCCGAGTTCCGGAATATACGTTATGCGTGCGTCTTCAATACCCCAGAGCTCTTCAGGATATTCGCGGGGAAAAGCGGGCATGGTTGGTTGCGCATCAATGCGCCAGTCATCCACGCCGTTCGCTGACCGCGCAGCGCACAAATGGGAAAGGCCTCGTCGATCTTCAACGCGGCAAAGCAGCAGCGTCTCGCCGTCGGCCAGTCTCACGGCAGCAGCATTGAAAACACTGTTGATCGGATAGGGCCAGTGGTTCTGGGTCAGTATCGGATTGCCTTCGTAGCGATTGAACAGGGGAAGCCCCGTATGCGACTCCACATGAATCTCGGGGGAACCACACTCTGCAGAAACAACAGGCGAGCCATTGGTAGTCACGAAGTGGTGCTCATTTCAAGGTGCTGTTCCTGTGCGTTTGTCACTTTGGCCTTGTGCATTTCCAACAGGGCCATCAGGAATGAGAGCGTTGACTCCGCACCCTGGTTCTCATTGATGCGGTCGGGATGCAGGCCGTCTCTGCAGCCGCCTGTGGTTGCGTCGTAGAGCGGCAACTGCAAATCGTTTTTCCCAAGAAACCAACGGAACACGCGCTGAGCCTCGTCAAACCATAGCCCTTCTTCTGTAAGGCTGTATACCCCCAGGCAGGCCGAGACGGTCGCACACGCCTCCACTGGCTGCTGATCGAAGCGCGCCTTTTCACTTCCTTCGACAAAAAATCCGTTGGAACCAATGGGAACAAAAATCTCAGCATCGTCACGATGCTGCTGGGCGACAAGCCACTTCAGGGAATCCATTCCCGCCTCGATCATCCTTTGATTATTGCTTCGCCATCCAGCCAGAATCAGCGCTTGCGACAACCTCGCATTCGAGTAGGAGAGGCTTCTCTCAAACCAGCGCCAGTTCGCGGTATGGGCGCGCTCGTATATATCAAGCAGCCGATTCGCCAGCGCATTGCGGGCACCCTGAACCACGCGGTCCCCTGGAATCCAGTCCAGATAAGCCTGCATGCCCAGAATGCAGTAAGCCCATGCGCGCGGACTCGTAAAGGTGAGCGTCGCGGGAACAGCGGCTTCGAACAGCCGCCCAGCTGCTCCCCGCAATCCAACGTTGCGTGATCTGCCCAGCACGGTGCCCAAAGCCCACAATGCACGGCCATGACTGTCGTCTGAACCGATATTTTCCAGCCACCTGCGGTCGTAGCTGAGAAAATTCCTGAATCTCCCGTTCCCCGGATTGAATGCGAGCCATAGAAACGCAAGGTAACGGTGAGAGAGGTTGGCAAACAGGCCCCCGACTGTGTCTTCCGGCGACTCATCCAGCAGGGTAGAGACGATGAGCGCGCGTGCATTGTCGTCAGTGGTATAACCCTCGGCGCTGTTCGGCACGCTGAAGATTGCATGCTGCAGAATTCCGGTATCGTCCGTCAATCGCAGCAAGTGATCGGGGCTCACTCCCGGCAGATAACTGGTTGCACTGATTGCGGCGTCAACTTTGTACGCAGCCCTTGGGTGCAACGTGCGTTCAAACCGCGCACGCTGAAAACTCGTCATATACTTCTGCGCCGTCTTCTGCCAGATCGTCTCGCGCGAGTGCAGATAAGCCCGCTTGCGCATCGCATGCCGTTCCCCATCATCGTCCAAAAGACGCAGAACAGCGTCGGCGATGGCATCGGGGTTCTCGAAAGGCACAATCACGCCGCGCTCCTCTGCCAGTAATTCCTTTGCGTGCCAATAGGGCGTAGAGATCACCGCCTTCCCAGCGCCCAAAGCGATTGCGAGAGTGCCGGATACGATCTGCGCCTCCTGGCGATAGGGAGTAATGTAGATGTCGGCTGCGCCCACATGCTCCACCAGTTCCTCCGCGCTCACAAACCGATTGACGAGAATCAGGTTCGGCCCGACTCCGAGTTCTTCGGCCAGAGCCAGCAACCCTTCACGATATCTCTCGCCTTCGCTACGGCGGATATGCGGATGAGTCACGCCCGACACGACGTAAACCACATCGGGATGCGTTGCCAGAATCGCAGGCAGCGCTCGAATTACGTTTTCAATTCCTTTGTTCGGCGACAACAAGCCAAAGGTGAGCAGCACGGATTTGCCCTCGGCGCCGAAACGGTCCTTGAAGAAATTGGGATCCATGAACTGGAAGTCCGGGACGCCGTGCGGAATGATGTCAATCTTGCCGCCTGGAACGGAGTAGATGTCGCGCAGGAACTGGGCCGCCTGTTCGCTCATTACCACCAGACGATCGGACAGATGCGCGATCTCTTCCAGAACGATTCGTTGATCGGGATTTGGATCGCGCAGAACAGTGTGGAGCGTTGTGACAACCGGCATCTTCAATTTGCTCAGCAATGTCAGTATGTGCCGGCCTGCAACACCGCCATAAATGCCGTATTCATGTTGCACGCAGACCAGGTCATTGCCGTTGAAGTTGAGAAACTCGGCAGCTCGCTCATAGGAGGTTCGGTCCTCCTGGTCAAGCTCCAGGCGGACCTGGCTCGGATAGTCGTATGCCGATTCAGGGTCATTCACTGGAATGGCAAAGAGCCGATCGCCCCCAAACTCCGACGCCAGGGCGGTGCACAAATCCGTTGTGAAGGTGGCGATGCCGCACTGACGCGGAAGGTAGTTCCCCACGAAGGCGATGCGCGTCGGCAATGGTAAGCTGCAGTTCGACGGTGCAGCCGGGAGAGTCGAAACTGGCTGAGTACCGCCTGGTAGGATTTTCTCAAGGTCGGAAATAAAGGGAGCCATTCTGCCTGCCTTCTTTTGTCTTCTTAGGGTTCGAGTGTGGTACGGTGGCACTTCGCAAGTTCGGCGGATGAATGGACCATTCCGACGCCAATCTAGTGCAAAGCCAGAAATGCCTCCGATGGGACGAGTTCCCACTTCTCTTTGCGCTGTCGCTTTTGCAGCGTTTTGCTTTGGGACACCGCGCGCGAGTGCCAACAGCGCTCTATGCGATTGTCAATCCGTCGGGCACGAATAACTGTATCCAATTGAGCACAAGCTCAGGCAGTCCATGCCGGAGAATCACGTTAGGTGCGCGGGAATGGCTGCTGAACTCCGCGTGGACATTCGACGGTCTGGAGCGGCTTCAAATGACAGGACCGGTCGTCAAGCTTGGCATCCGAACCAGCCTCAAAAGCGCAGAAAGTGCACGAACCGGGCCCTTGCAACACTCAGGCGGTGCACAGTCCTTTTGCGTCTCTTTCTGCACTCACCTATCGCCCACGCAGGCAAGGATAGTCTTGATGACTACGTTGGTATCCTCGGGCCCTTTTACAGGAATCGACATAATTTCGGCCTCCCCTGCCGGGTAATCGTTTCCACCAGGAAACAACGCATCGCCAACATAAATCATTTCGTTCAGTGAGAGGTGGAGAGTGTCTCGCAGCTTTCCAATGCCGTAGGCCTTATCAATGCCGGGCCTGGTCACATCGATTGAGGTTGCACCGCCCATGCGAATTGAAAACTCGGGGATAAGCGTCTCCAGAATCGCCGTGATCTTCTCGCGCTTGGCAAAATCCGGATCCCACTCTGCCTTCTCTGCCAGAGGCGCCTGCTGACCCAACGCGGAGAATGTGACCTGGCTCCCCCGGTCCTCAATTACGTTTCCCCATATCTTCTCGGCCCGGTATCCTGCCTCCCCAGCAGCCTTATCCAGAGAATTAATAATCTTTCCTTTTTCATCCAGCGTAAGATCCTCCGAATAAAGCTCCTCCCATTTTCCGTTGTACTGAAAGAACTTCGTTCCATAGGTTGGAAGCAGAGACAAATTGGCAAGGAGACTGTCTTTGGGAAGATCGGTCAGGAGCTGCATTTCAAACTGCGCCCATGCTCCTCCAGAGATCACTGCGACCTTGACGACCTCCAGAAGATCACGCAGAAGCCCCGCGGTCTCCGGTGCGAGAGAAGACTTGCTGGGCGCGAGGGTGCCGTCCAAATCGAATACGATAAGCTTTTTCATTTCCCCAGTCTGCGAAAACTCAATTCGCTGCACTCGCGGGCATCGCAGGTTGCCGATGTCCATTCGGGACCCACGCCAGATCGCCACTGAATACGTAGACTGCGAGCGCGGCAGCCATCAAGACAGCGCCTACCCAGAAGCGCCAGTCACGGTGCATACGCCGCCAATAAGGCCCCGGATCGGGTTCCCCGCCATCGCTGCTGTTTCCTTCGGGGTTGTGCTTGTTTCCAGTCATTCTTTCTCCATTTCCGTTGATGAAAAAACAACGACCCTCAAATGATCCCCGGCTCATTTCAAGAATGTGTCTCAGAGGCCGCACGAATGAGCCAGGTGTGATCATTCGCAACAACAGCCGGCAGAATCAGCGCCGCACCCACAAATGCGAGTGGATCGTGAGCTTGGCCGATAGCGCATGTGGTCGCCTTCGTCTCCGGACCGTCCTCTCCCATTGCAACCAGGCGGAAGCAACGCCTCAACACGAAACACCCGACGGCTGAGAGAAACAGATCCCATACGATTTCACCGTATGTACGAATGAGGCTGTCAATCGAGGTCTTCATCGCCTGACCATACTCCAGCCTTGCCGGGACGAATGTGCACTGTTGCTCGCAGAAAGCGCTCATGGACACAAACCTTCGATTGCAGCAGGGTGAGGTCTCTGAACCCAGAACACATCAGAAAGCCGCAGCGCTCATCGATTGCGGGCGTTTGGCGACCGATTTGAAGCGGAGAGGTGCAAAGTGTCCACTTTTGGGCAGAACGCATCCCAAAGACCGCGTCAACTGTACGTCAGCTCTTTTGCGGGATGATCGGGCTCAGAAAGCAGAAAGGTCAGGACCAAAGGATGGAAGAGCATAGATGCAGAGTTGCAGCAACGGCGGTAGACGACCTTCGTTGCAGGGGTTCTTTCGACAGCACACTCATTGTGGACGAGGACCCAAGATATGCGTGCATAGATCGCCGAATGGATCTCGAGGTAGAAGACAGTCGATGCAGCAGCGTCGCGATGAAGATGGAAGACCCAAGGTGCCAGGGCCTCTCTTTGAAGTGGTGAACGAGACGCCCGGTTCATAAAGTGCAATTCCTTGCCGCAATTTGCGTCCAGGTCAAAGTTGCACAGCGGATCGCGAGTCATCGGGTCACGATAGAGCATGAAAAAGTTCTGGCTAGGTTTCGCGCTTCTTATCTGTTTCGCATTGCCCTACGCGGCGCAGGCGCAGGTTGTGGTGGTCGTACACCACCATCACCATCATCGTCACCATCATCACCACCATCCCTAT
>Ga0302140_10004867_pt1 | contig 17070 bp, 2 predicted proteins | sample I_Bog_E1_1_FD_202095 | JGI IMG/M metagenome (GOLD analysis project Ga0302140, IMG submission 202095) | Peat permafrost microbial communities from Stordalen Mire near Abisko, Sweden - I_Bog_E1_1 | ecosystem: Environmental > Terrestrial > Soil > Wetlands > Peat | place: Sweden: Abisko, Stordalen... | reverse complement strand
CCTGAGCCTGCAAAGAGATGGATGACTTTTCTGAACAACCATCGTGAGGCGATTGCCGCGATGGACTTCTTCACCGTTCCGACACTCACCTTCGGCGTTCTCTACTGCTTCTTCGTCATTGCGCATGATCGGCGGCGAATCCTGCAATGTAGTGTCACCGAGCACCCGACAAGCGCTTGGGTTGTCCAGCAGTTGCGCGAGGCATTTCCTTACGACTCTGCGCCGCGTTATCTGATCTTCGATCGCGGCACGCAATTCAATGAAGAAGTGATCGACACGGTAAAGAGCTTCGGTATCAAGCCCAAGCGGACGAGCTTCCGAAGCCCGTGGCAGAACGGTGTCGCCGAGCGCTGGGTCGGCAATTGCCGCCGCGATCTGCTCGACCATGTGATCGTTGTGAATGAACGCCATCTGAAACGCCTGCTGAATGAATACGTCCGTTATTACCACGCGGATCGCACGCATCTTGCGCTGGCGAAGGAAACGCCCGCGAATCGTGAAGCAGTGAGTAACTCCGGTGTTGTGAGTAGCAGGGTTATAGCGATGCCAAGGCTCGGCGGTCTGCATCATCGTTACGATCTGGCCGCCTGAGTCGCTGTCGCGAAGATTTCGCCTCGGAGTCGAAGAAGAACTGAGGGAGAGCCGTGCCCGCCGACCTCGCGCTGCCCACTTTGTGCTGTCTTCGTGACGATCCGAGGTCACGCAACGCCCCTTCCTTTAGTCGAAAACCCGTACCCAAACTGCCTCCGAGTTCAAGAATCGAGCCACTTTTGCACACGGATGGAATTTTGGCTAGGCACAGCACACTCCAACGGAGAAGCCGTAAGAGCAGTGTCAGAGCGGCGTTCTATTCCACCCAGTGACAATAAGAAACTCCGGTGTCAGATTTGAACCGCGCAAAGACATCGTCTGCTCCTGCCGAAAGCGCACATCAGCGGTCATGACGAGTTCGTCGACTCGTCGCGCCCCGGTGGCAAGTCGCATCAGACTGACGGCTGTTATGCGATTCATTCCACAGGTAAACAGAGCACGAGAGTTTATTGTTATGTTATTGGCGTTGTCGTTATTACAACTGGTTACTTTGAATTGGTTTTGCAACACAGAAGTAATTTAACTTGACAAAACTCCAAGCGCCGAGGACAATGGTTTCGCAAAAAGAATCTGACATTTAGGGCGTCGGTTACTTGCGTTTGCCATGCATCGTCAAACGCACTGGCTTGTCCGCCATGCTGTGCTGTCGCGCGAAAGCGCACGCGACTGAAAAGCGCAACCAATCGCTCCTCATACTGCGGGCGACCCATGCAATTCAACGCTGGTTCCCGATTTGTCGACGCATCTTTCCTCCCAAGGAGACGTATATGACCATTTCCCTCAAAACTGTCCGCCTACTCGTGGCAGCGGCTTGCTTGTGCTTCGTCCTGGGCCTCAACCCATCTGCCTACAGCCAGGCTGCGTCCGCCGCCGCTCATCAGAAGAAGAGTGCTGAACCGGCCCCCCCCTTTGTCAGCTTGTATGAAGATCTGGTTGATGTCGCGGGCTTGGAGGATGCGCGAATTCAAGGAGATATAAAAGAGGGAAAGGCTCCGATCGTACGGCGCGATTATGCTACTGAGATCGGAATCAGCACGGATGAGGAGCAAACAATGCTCTCGATTGTCATCGACGCCTTTTACCGGGAGTTCAGCCTGGAAAAGCAGCGCGATCAAGAGGAATACGATATTCGAATACATTACGGTCACGATGAGGCCCGGTCGAAGATTACCGAGGTTGACGTCGAATGGCAAAACAAAAGAAATAAGTTGCTAAAGGCCGCTGTGGACAAACTGAGAACTCAGGTCGGGGAAGAAGCCTTCGCAAAGATCACCAAATATTTAAAGAACGGCAAGTTGGACGGCAGCTATGTCAACGGAGTAAAGGTGGACTATGCCAGTATGCCCGACCCTTGTCCGCCTAACACCAACCCTCCTCCGGGCCAGACGACGCACTTGGGCTGCGCGGATCTATACAACGAAGAAGTCTTTGATCGTGTTGGCGTGATAGAGAGGCATAACAGTATGGTGAGCGCTGAGCAAGAAGACGCAAGCTCGAAACTGGAACATTTTGGTTTATTCGGCGACTTGCCTGAGGACAGAAGAGAGGAAGCGACTGCGATCTGCCTCGAGGCGGACCGCGAAATCAAGAAGATCGATGCGCTGGATTTCAAGAAATCCAACGAATTTACCGATCAGAATGTTGAGAAATATGGTGACATAGAGGGGCATAAAGTGCCTCCTTCTCCGGAGCTTGAAGCACTATGGGAGAAAAGAGCCACGATTATTGAGGAATATATCTTTAAACTGAAGCAAACAGTTGGCGATGATTTTTTTACTATACTCGACACCTATCTCAGCAAAAGGAATAAGAATAGCGCGGCATTCGTACGCCCGGCTCATGTTCCTGGATTTCAGGGTCCGGCGGTGAAACCGTGAAAAGAAAGCGCATTGCATTTCAGATCGCTGTTGTGCTTCTTCTTCTGACTTTTTCCAAGACAGCTCAATCCCAAATCAACGTCATCTCAGAGTTTATTCCAAATGGGGAGGGCCACGTCAAGGCGCACTGTGGCACATACGCTACAGGGAATACCAAAACTGACTACGCAGCGTTTAGCGTGGTTTGTACTGTGACGTCAAAAGATGGGGCCGAATCCATTGTTTCTACTGGACTAGAGGGCGAGACTTCTAAACAGTGCAATTACAGCATGGGGCTTCAGGGCACTCCGTCAGGTTCTCCAGCTATTGGAAACCCCAACGCCGACTGCTCCTTTGACGTTCCGACGCACCCAGGGGTTAAATACACCATCAAATCAACCCACTACCTCTGGTTCAAGGCTGCCAAAGGGGGCTGCAAACAAGGTCTCTTAGTGATCACTCCTGTGCCTCCGCTTAGCGCTGTGTTATGGGGAAATGTCCCATGCTATAACGATCCCGAGGGATATTGGGTATTTCTTCCGACCGCGGCAAACCCGACCCCTTTGCTCAATAAGAACAACTTTTCAGGGAAAGGGATCATGGCATCGCAGAAGGGAACTGCGACGGGCGGTGGTCCGGGGCAGCCAATACCATTGGATGGAGTGCCAGTACTTGGAGGCCCGAACATATTCCCAATCCAAGGGCCTTTGAAACTATCGGGGCCGGGAACCCCCATCGCGCAGTCGTCTGCATGGTTCATTGCAGAAAAGGTTACCCCAGAGATGGGAGCACCTACGCCAACATTCTTCCAGACACAAAAGGTCACCTTTGATTCGAATTTGGGTTCAGCTCCCCATTCGGTTACTTGGTGCGCTCTCTTGAACCCCTACGTTTCATATGCGACCGGGTGTGCAGGCCAGCCTATAGGGCAGGGCCAGACTGATCCTGCTACTGGTCCCTCCGTCCTCTACAAAGCTCCTGACACGATCTTGAAAAGCCCGGCTATTGATTACGTATGCGCCGATGACGACAATAATCTCTGGAACTTCAACTGCATCCCGGCAGACCTTGTTGAACTCTCCATCCAACTTAGCTTTCTTGGCTCTCTCCCAGGATCACAACCGACCGATCTAACTCCTGCCGAGGTATTTGCCATAGGGGCATCGACGGGAAATCAGGGAACGTTCACAGCCGTTATAGATCCAGCGAACGCCCTAGACAGCGAGAACCCCACGCTACCGGCGACCGCAGTTACTGCAGATTCAGTTAAATGGGCCACTAATGGTGTTGATGGTAGCGCTTGGATATTCAAACAACCGGTGGCAGGAAGTGGGCATCCAGAACCGGCAACACCAGATCCACCAACAACTAGCTATTTCTATAATTCCACTGTTCAGGATTCCACAGATCGGTTTACCGTCAATGCTGTTGTCGACTTTTCCGCTGGTGGACTCGTAGTTGGCAACTCGGCCGCACAGCTATCATTCGGAGTTACAATCAGCCACAATCCAGACAAAGCACCGACAATCATTACTTTTCCATCTATCCCGAGTCAGACTTGCCAACTCGACGACTACAAGAACCCCGTCTGTGAGCCGGTTCCATTGTTGGCCGTGGCCACATGTAGTAGGGATGAATTTCCATTATTTCCGATCGTCTATACGTCAGCAACGCCCGGCGTTTGCTATGTAAACGGTTTGAATGCACAATTCGTTTCCGGCGGTACCTGCACGATTTTGGCCGATCAGGGGGGTGACGCAGACTGTGCACCGGCTAACGAGGTTTTTCGAAGTTTCGGGTTTGTGCTCCCGAAGAGCACGCCGCCGCCCCCGCCACCAATACCTCCGCTATTTCCACCTCAGCCGGATGACCCAGATAATCCGACGTGTTTTGGGCCAGACACCGACTGCCCCATGCCGCCGACGAACGTTTTCCCGCCAGTTCTAAATGGACCTGTCACTAATACGACATCCGCACTGGTCAACATGACCTCAGTAGCGAAAAGCCAAAGTGGGCTTAGTCCATCTGATTTGCTGACAATGGCGCCGACAGTCACCCAGAGCATTACGTTCAAAACGGCTGCCTCACTTGGTAGCGTGGCTGTGTTGACGCAGGGCGCAGCCGGCCTTGACTTCATAGATCTTGGCACCGGTACCTGCGTGGCAGGAATAGCTTACAGCGCCGGCGCCAGTTGCACAGTGGATGTGGCGTTTACGCCAACGCTCGCCGGAAATAGGTATGGCGCTGTGGTCTTCACAGACAGCTCCGGAAACCCGATTGGAAGGGGCTATCTTCAGGGAACGGGCTTAGGACCACAGTTGAGCTTCCTGCCTGGTACTGAGAGTGTAGTGCCGACCAGCGGCCTGAATCATCCTTCTGGGGTCTCGGTGGATGGGAGCGGCAGCATTTACATTTCCGATTCCGGCAATAACCGCGTATTGAAAGAGACTCTGTCTGCTGGCTCCTATTCCGAGAGCATGGTAATGGCTAACTCCCAGAATTATCCCAGTGGGGTAGCGGTGGACGGAGGCGGGAACATATACTATGCCGATTCCGTCAACAATTGGATCTTAATCAACTTTCCATCAGCTGGTAGTTATATACAACATTCGATACCGACCAGCGCATTGACGGGACCAAATGCGGTAGCCGTCGATGGCAGCGGAAACGTGTATATCGCAGACACACTTAATCAACGAGTGCTAAAGGAGACACTTTCTGCCAGCGGCTTCATCGAGACTGTTGTGCCGACCAGCAGCCTTCTCTGGCCCATCGGTGTCGCAGTTGATGGGAGCGGCAACGTATATATCGCCGATTCTGGGAATAACCGCGTACTGAAGGAAACGGTGTCGGCCGGAAGCTACAGCGAGAGTTCATTGCCAACCAGTACGCTTAATGGCCCCTTTGGTGTCGCACTCGATGGGAACGGCAACGTCTACATCGCTGATTCCGGCAACGACCGCATTTTGAAGGAAACGCTCTCGGCCGGAGCGTATACCGAGACCATAGTGCCGACTTCCAGTCCCTTGAATGACCCCGTGGCCGTCGCTGTGGATGGGACGGGCAACGTCTATATCGCAGACCTCGGCAATAACCGCGTATTGAAAGAGGACTTCACGGACCCACCGAGTTTGAGCTTCGCGTCGACCTCGAAAGGCTCGGTGAGCGTTGATAGCCCACAGTTGATCACTGTCCAGAATATTGGCAATGCAACGCTGACCTTCCCAGTTCCCAGCGTTGGGAACGATCCGAGCATCGCGGCGAACTTCACACTGAACAGTACCGGGGCCACCGCATGTCCGCTTGTGAGTGCGGGTGCTTCGACGGCAGGAATACTCGCAGCCGGACAATCCTGCCAGCTAGCCGTCAGCTTTACCCCAACCGCCATTGGCACCTTGAATAGTGCGCTGGTGTTGACAGACAATGCACTTAATGCGGCAGCTCCTACCTATGCGGCACAAAACATCCTGTTGAGCGGTACCGCTACAGGGAACGCAACTCAGGCGATCACCTTTCAGACGATTCTGAACCAAACTGTCAACTCAACAGTTGCGTTGACGGCTACGACAAGTTCCGCTTTACCGGTCAGCTTCACATCAATCACACCTTCAGTTTGCACGATATCGAGCTCGACCACTTTGCTGATTGCGACTGGAACTTGCTTCATTCAGGCCAACCAGATTGGAAATAGTGTCTATGCGGCGGCCCCGACGGTTACTCAGAGCTTCAGTGTCAATCAGGCTGCCCAGACCATTCAATTTGGGTCGATCCCGGCCCAAACTGCCAACTCGACCCTCGCATTGAGTGCCACGGCTAGCTCCGGCCTTCCTGTCAGCTACTCTTCTGCAACTCCCACAATCTGTGCCGTCTCTGGGTCGACTGCTTCTCTGCTTGTTGCCGGAACTTGCACAGTGCAAGCCTACCAATCAGGCAATGCTAACTATATGGCAGCGCCACCGGTGACGCAGAGCTTCACCGTTGGTTTTCCGAGCCTCCGGTCGGGATGGAACTTCGGTGCGGTTAACGCTGGAATCGCAAGCGGGACAATGACTTTATCTTTCACGTTCAGCAAAGCGGCCACGCTCGGCAGCACGACTGTACTAACGCAGGGGGCGACGGGGCTTGACTTTGCCAATGCCGGGACCGGAAGCTGCACGGCAGGAACAATGTATGGTGCAGGGGCCACTTGCACAGTGAATGTGACATTCACGCCTACCCTTTCCGGAACCAGGTATGGCGCAGTCGTTCTTGAAGATAACTCAGAGAACGTGATTGCAACAGGTTATCTGCAAGGGACAGGCGTGGGACCACAGGTTAGCTTCCTGCCGGGTGTCGAAAGCATTTTAACGACCAGCTCTTTGAACGTTCCTTCCGGTGTCGCGGTCGATGGGAGCGGCAACGTCTACGTCGTCGATACCAGCAATCAGCGCGTGTTGAAGGAGACGCTATCGGGAAGAAGCTACACGGAGAGCACATTGCCAATCGGTGCTCAAGCTAGTCCCACTTCGGTAGCGGTGGACGGGGCCGGAAACGTATACATAGCTGACGCCAATAACAACGTCGTGTTAGAGGAGACATTGTCAGCAGGCAGCTATACCGAGAGCACGGTTCCAACCAGCGCCTTGAGTTTTCCATCAGGCGTTGCGGTGGATGGCAGCGGCAACGTTTATATCGCCGACTCCGGTAACAACCGAGTGCTGATAGAGACTCTGTCGGGAGGTGGTTACACCGAAAGCACTGTGCCAACCAGCGGTCTGTATGAACCTTCTGGGGTTGCGGTGGATGGAAACGGCAACGTCTATATCGCCGATACGTACAATCAGCGTGTTTTGGTGGAGACGCAGTCGGGGGCTAGCTACACGGAAAAATTGTTGCCGACCAGCGCTTTGAATTACCCTGGTGGTATTGCGGTGGATGGGAACGGTAATGTTTATATTGCCGATACCTACAATCAGCGCGTGTTGAAAGAGACTTCGTCGGCGGGCGGTTATACCGAGAGAATTGTGCCAACCAGCACTCTGGGTTCTCCCCAAGGGATTGCGGTGACCGGGAACGGCGACGTCTACGTAATTGACGCCGTCACCAACCGGGTTCTTAGGGAGGACTTCGCGGATCCGCCAACCATGAACTTCGCGTTGACTGCGCCAGGTTCGACGAGCAGTGACAGCCCGCAGACGGTCACAGTCGAAAACAATGGAAATGCCGCTCTGAGCTTCTCTGTTCCGCCGACTGGAAGCAATCCGAGCATCTCGGCAAACTTCAGTCTAAGCAGCAGCGGAACATCAGCGTGCCCGCTGGTCAGCGCTGGCTCGTCGACCGCAGGCGCGTTGCCAGCCGGTCAAGCGTGCTTGCTGCCGATCAGCTTTACGCCATCGACGGCGGGCAACTTCAGCGGCGCGGTGGCGTTGACTGACAATGCCCCCAACGTGTCGGCTCCTGGGACTCCGGCACAGCAGAGTATCTTGTTGAGCGGCACCGGGACGGGCAGTACACAACAAACCATCACCTTTGGGTCGATTCCGGTCCAGGCTGCCAATTTGACCCTTGGGTTGGTGGCAACAGCCAGTTCCGGGCTACCGGTCAGTTTCACATCGACCACCCCTGCGACGTGCACGGTTTCGGCGTCCACTGCGATGCTAATCGTAGGCGGAACCTGCACGATTCAGGCCAACCAGGGCGGAAACAGTACCTATGCCCCGGCACCTGCGGTCACACAGAGTTTTGCGATCAGTCAAGCAGCCCAAACGATTACCTTTGACGCAATCCCAACACAGGTCGCCAATCCGTCGGTTGCAGTTTCGTTGATGGCTACAGCTAGCTCCGGCTTGCCAGTCAGTTTCGCTTCAACCACGCCTACCATCTGCACGGTCTCGGCATCGACGGTAACACTAATTGCCGCCGGAACGTGCACTGTCCAGGCCAGCCAAGCCGGAAGCGCAGCCTATTTGGCGGCCCCTGTAGTTTCGCAAAGTGTTACAGTTGCGGCTGCTAACCCTCCGTCGGATTCGAATTTCGGATCGGTGAACATTGGACAGACGAGTCCGGCGATGACCTTCACATTAACTCTTGGTGCGGCGGACACACTAAGTAGCGTGTCGGTGCTGACGCAGGGCGCAACTGGGCTTGACTTCGCCAATGCCGGCACGGGTACCTGCGCAACGGGAACTAGCTTCAACGCCGGCGCCAGTTGCACTGTGAATGTGACCTTTACGCCTACACTAGCCGGGATCCGCTATAGCGCACTGGAGGTCACGGATAGTTCCGGGAACATCATCGCGACGGCCTATCTACAGGGAACTGGAGTAGGACCACAAGTAAACTTCATTCCGGGTGCCGAAAGCAAGGTGCCGACCAGCGTCCTATCAAGTCCTTACGGGGCTGCGGTGGACGGCAGCGGCAACATTTACATAGCAGATTGGGGCAACAACCGAGTATTGAAGGAAACCCCCTCGGCGGGAGGCTATACAGAGAGCACAGTGCAAACCAGCGCTCTGTCAAGCCCCTACGGAGTCGCGGTGGATGGCAGCGGCAGCGTCTATATCGCCGATTACGGCAACAATCGCGTATTGATGGAAACTCCGACCGCGGGCAACTACATCGAAAGCACCGTGCCGACCAGCGGCCTATGTTATCCCTCTGGGGTTGCAGTCGATGGGAGCGGCAATGTTTACATTGTAGATTCCCTCAATGAGCGAGTCCTGATGGAGACGCTGTCGGCCGGTAATTATGTCCAGACCACATTACCGAGTAGTGCTGTATATCCCACAGGAGTTGCGGTGGATGGTTACGGCGATGTTTATGTCGTCGACAACGCCAATAACCGTGTGTTGAAGGAGACACTTTCGGCAGGAAGTTATACCGAAAGCACGGTAACAAGCGGCGCTCTGCTCAACCCTGGAGAGGTTACGGTGGATGGCAGCGGCAACATCTACATCGTGGATTCCGGTAACAACCGGGTGTTAGAGGAGAAGCTGTCGGCGGGAAGCTATATCGAGAGCACTGTCACGACCAGCACTTTGAGTTCGCCTGGAGGGATTGTTGTAGCTGGGAATGGCAACGTCTATGTCGCCGACACCGGGAATAACCGCATCTTGAAGGAGGACCTCGCCGATCCACCAAGCCTTAGCTTCGCGTTGACGGCTCCTGGCTCGACGAGTAGCGACAGCCCACATATGGTGGCGGTTGAGAACGTCGGCAATGCCGCATTGAACTTCCCGGTTCCGAGCAATGGGACCAATCCGAACATCGCAAACAATCCGAGTACTTCGACTAACTTTACTTTGAACAGCAGCGGGGCATCTGCATGCCCGCTGGTCAGCGCCGGTTCCTCTACGGCGGGTTCACTGGCAGCCGGACAATCCTGCCTATTGGCAATAAGCTTTGCACCGACAACGCCAGGAAGCTTCAGCGGCACAATGGCATTGACGGACAATGCGCTCAATGCGACCGGTCCTGGCTACACAACCCAGAGCCTCGCGTTAAGCGGAATCGGTACGGGTAGTACCCAGCAGACCATCACATTTGGGGCGATTCCAGCACAGAATGCCAACTCAACTTTTGCCTTGACGGCCACTGCGAGTTCCGGGCTGCCTGTAAGCTTCACATCCACCACCCCAACGATCTGCACAGTCTCGCTCTCAACGGCCTCACTGCTTGCTCCCGGAACTTGCACCATTCAGACGAACCAAGGCGGAAGCAGCGTCTATGCGGCAGCTCCCGTTGTTACGCAGAGCTTCACTGTCAATCTTGCGCTCCAAACGATTACATTTGGCGCAATCTCGACCCAGTCTGTCAATGCTTCTGTAGCGTTTGCGTTGACGGCCACGGCAAGCTCCGGCCTCTCAGTAAGTTACGCCTCAACCACTCCCACCATCTGCACGGTCTCGGCTACTGCGGTGACGTTCATCGCTGCCGGAACCTGCACGATCCAGGCGACTCAAGCAGGCAACACATTTTATGCGGCGGCGCCCATGGTCTCGCAAAGCATCACTGTTGAGCCTGCACTGGCGCTTGGGGGCGTGAACGTTGGGGCAGTGAATATTGGGAGCGTCAGCTCAGCCATCTCCGTGCCTGTAACTTTCAGTGCGGCGGCTACACTGGGCAGTGTATCTGTGTCGACGCAGGGTGCGATAGGCCTTGACTTTGTCAACGCAGGTACGGGAACCTGCACCGCCGGAACAAGCTACAGCGCCGGCGGAAGTTGTACCGTGAATGTGATGTTTGCGCCCATACTTCCAGGAGCCCGCTATGGTGCGGTGGTTCTCTATGATGGCTCTGGGAATGTGATTGCGACGAGCTATCTACAAGGCACTGGCGTAGGACCGCAGGTAAACTTCCTGCCGGGTACCATTAACACGGTGCCAACTGGAAGTTGGGATGGTATCTCTAGCATTGCATTGGACGGGAGTGGCAACATTTATGTTGTCGATTACGGTAACGAGCGGATCTTGAAAGAGACATTGTCGGCAGGCGGCTTCACCGAGAGTACGGTACCAACCAGCACCCTAAGTCATCCCAATGGGCTTGCGGTGGATGGAAGCGGGAACGTCTATATCGCCGATACTTACAACAATCGAGTGTTGAAAGAGACCCTTTCTACCGCCGGTTACAGCGAGAGCACGGTGTCAACAAGCAGCCTGAGTTACCCTTGGTCTGTAGCCCTAGATGGGAGCGGCAATCTTTATGTCGTCGATTCCGGCAATAAGCGGGTGTTGAGGGAGACGTTGTTGAATGGAACTCTCATCGAGACCGCAGTTCCAACAAGCAGCTTGAGTAATCCCACTTCGATGGCGGTAGACGGGGGCGGCAATGTCTATATCGTCGATGCAGGGAGCAACCGTGTCCTGAAAGAGACGCTTTTGGCGGAAAGCTATACAGAGAGCGCGTTGACAATCGGTGCTAAGAATGCGCCCGAAGTCGTTGCTGTGGATGCGAGCAGCAACGTTTATATAGGCTATATGTATGCGATAAACGCTGTAAAAGGTCAATACGGTTACGGTGTGTTAAAAGAGACGCCTTCGGCGGTAAGCTACGCCCTGAGTACACTGCCAATTGATGGCTTGGGTCCTTACCTTAGCGGGGTCGCGGTGGATGGCGGAGAGAACGTCTACATCGCCAGTTCCTATAACATTGATTTTACGATTGTGGGTTTCTCGGCTCCACCGATTCTCAGCTTCGCCATGACGGCGCCAGGGACGACGAGCGCCGATAGCCCGCAGACGGTCACTGTTGAAAACGTCGGTAATGCCACGTTGAACCTTCCGGCAATGAGCAACGGGAACAATCCGAGCATCCCGGTGAATTTCACTCTGAACAGCGGCGGGGCATCCGCATGTCCTGTTTTGAGCGCCGGTTCCTCGACGATGGGGCTGCTCCAACCCGGCCAATCCTGTCTCTTGCCAATCAGCTTTATGCCTACGGCGGCAGGCACGTTCAGTAGTGCGCTAACATTGACGGACAATACGCTCAATGCGCCCGCTCCCGGATACACTGCACAGAACATCCTGTTAAATGGCATTGGTACTGGAGCGGGTGGCGTGCAGCAGACCATCACTTTTTGGGCGATCCCGGCTCAGGCTGCCTACACAACCATTTCGTTGACGGCCACGGCCAGTTCCGGGCTGCCGGTTGTGTACACATCAGCCACTCCCACAATCTGCACGGTCTCAGCCTCATCGGCGACACTGCTTGCCTTCGGAACGTGCTCCATCCAGGCCAACCAAATGGGAAACACTGTTTTTGTCCCGGCGCCGATGGTCTCGCAAAGCTTCGCTGTTGGAAACGCCGTTCCACTTGTGAGTACAAATGTTGGATCCGTGAACATTGGCGCATCCAGTTCCCCGACCGTTGTACCGATCACTTTCAGCAGGGAAGGGACGCTGGGCAGTGTGACTGTGTTGACTGAAGGTGTAACAGGACTCGACTTTGCCAACGCAGGCGCGGGAACCTGCACAGCGGGAATCGTTTACAACGCAGGAAACGTTTGCACGATGAGTGTGACATTCACACCCACGCTCGCTGGAGTCCGCTATGGCGCGGTGGTGCTTGAGGATGGCTCGAGTAACGTGATTGCAACGAGTTATCTGCAGGGTACAGGCGTAGGACCGCAGGTAAACTTCCTGCCGGGCAGCGAAATTCCGGTCCCGACCAGCGCAGGTGAGCTCACTGGTGTTGCAGTGGATGGGAGCGGCAACATCTATATTGGCGGTTACCACCAAGCGAGTCTCTTTGGTTGGGAATATTCTGTGTTCAAGGAGACGTTTTCGTCGAGCGGCTACACCGAGAGCACGGTGCCAAGCAGCGCTCTGTCTGGTAGTCCTAATGTTGCGATCGATGGGGGCGGCAATGTCTATATAGCCGATCCCGGCAACAACCGGGTCTTGAAGGAGACGCTCTCGGCGGGCAGCTATACCGAAAGCACGGTGCCAACCAGCGCGCTGAATGGTCCTGAAGGAGTAGCGGTGGATGGAAGCGGCAACATCTATATTGCCGATTGCGGCAACAAGCGAGTATTGAAGGAAACACTCTTGGCAGACAGCTACATCGAAAGCGTGGTGGCTACAACAAGCCCTTATTCTCCTCGCGGAATCGCAGTGGATGGCAGCAGCAACGTCTATGTTATTAATTCAAGTAACGGCAATGTGCTGAAGCTCAGTCTTTCCGGAGGAAGTTATGCCGCGAGCACGCTGTCAATCGGCAACTTTAATCCTGAAGCGCTCGCGGCGGATAGGAGCGGTAACGTCTATGTCACTAATTCAACTAACGGCAATGTACTGAAGTTCAGTCTTTCCGGGGGAAGTTATACCGCGAGCACGCTGCCAACTAGCGCATCGAGTTACTCTCCTGGGATCGCAGTGGACGCCAACGGCAACATCTACGTAGCCGATTATTACAATACTTCGGTATTGAAAGAAGATTTTGCGGATGCACCCAGTCTGACTTTCGCTGCGACAGTCGTCGGTTCTACTAGCAGCGATAGCCCACAAACTATCACCTTGGAGAACTTCGGAACTTCAGCGCTAAACCTACCTGTTCCGAGCAACGGGAACAATCCGAACATCGCAGGGAACTTTACTCTGAATAGCAGCGGGACATCCTCATGTCCAGTTGTGAGCGCGGGATCCTCGACGGCTGGCACCCTAGCCGCCGGACAATCCTGTTTGTTGCCCATCACCTTTGCGCCAACCACGACGGGTACACTCAGCGGCACACTGGTAGTGACCGACAATTCTCTCAATGCGACCGCGCCTACGTATACGGCACAGAGTATTATTCTAAGCGGTACCAGTTCGCTCCAGGGTACTACGCCGCAGACGATCACCTTTGGGGCGATTTCGTCACAAAGTGCCAACTCCACCCTTGCGTTGGCGGCCACGTCCAGCTCTGGCCTGCCAGTCGCCTTCGCCTCAACCACTCCCACCATCTGCACGGTGTCGGCCTCAACGGCGACACTGCTTGCCGCCGGAACCTGCACCATTCAGGCCAGACAACCGGGAAATGGTGTTTATGGGATAGCTCCAATCGTTACACAGAGCTTCACAGTCAATCTTGCAGCCCAAACGATCAACTTCCCGGCCCCCACGTCACCGGTAACTTACGGCGTTTCACCGATCACGCTGTCGGCAACAGCAACTTCTGGGCTGCCAGTAACCTTCAGTGTATCTGGACCAGCGACAGTCGGCGGAAGCACACTGACGATCAAAGGGGCTGGCGCGGTCGTGGTGACCGCGAGCCAACAGGGCAACAGCAGCTATGCTTCAGCAACAGCAGTCGCACAAACGATCATGGTGAACCCGGCTACACTGACGGTTAAGGCAGCGAATGCCAGTCGGGTCTATGGCACAGCCAACCCAACCTTCACGGATACGATCGCCGGCTTCGTCAATGGCGACACGGCGGCGACAGCCACTACCGGCGCGGCCAGCCTTGCCACAACCGCAACGACGACGTCGGCTGCGGGCAGTTATACTATCACGGCGGCAGCTGGCACACTGGCGGCAGCCAACTATAGCTTCACCTTTGTGAACGGAACACTGACCGTGACCAAAGCAGTGTTGACAGTAACGGCGAATAACGCCAGCCGTACCTACGGCGCTGCGAACCCGACCTTCACCGACGCCATTACCGGCTTCGTCAACGGCGACACAGCGGCCAAAGCTACCACAGGCGCGGCCAGCCTCACGACGACGGCTACAACGTCGTCCACAGTGGGCAGCTACACCATAACCGGGGCAGCAGGCACGTTGGCGGCAACGAACTACAGCTTTGTCTATGTGAACGGAATGCTGACGGTCACCAAGGCCGTGTTGACGGTAACGGCAACCAACGCCAGCCGGACCTACGGCGCTGCGAATCCGACCTTGACCGATAACATTACCGGCTTCGTCAATGGCGACACGGTGGCTACGGCAACCACCGGTACGGCCAGCCTCACCACGACGGCGACGGCCTCATCTGCCCCAGGTAGCTACACCATCACGGCGGCAGCCGGCACACTTGCAGCAACCAATTACAGCTTCACCTATGCGAATGGAACGCTCACCGTCACCAAAGCAGTGTTGACGGTTACAACGACCAACGCCAGCCGCGCCTATGGTGCTGCCAACCCAACCTTCACTGATACGATTACCGGCTTTGTCAACGGTGACACGGCGGCGACAGCTATTACCGGCGCGGCCAGCCTCACCACGACCGCGACAACATCGTCCGCTGCGGGCAGCTACACCATCACGGCGGCAGCGGGCACACTCGCAGCGACCAACTACACCTTCACCTATGTGAACGGAACGCTCACTGTCACCAAAGCAGTGTTGACGGTGACAGCGAACAACGCCTCCCGCGCCTATGGTGCCGTGAACCCGACGTTTGCAGACACCATCACCGGCTTCGTCAACGGTGACACGGTGGCTTCAGCTACCACTGGTGCGGCTAGTCTCACTGCGACGGCGACAACGTCGTCAGCGGCGGGCAGTTACGCCATTACTGCGGCAGCCGGGACATTGGCGTCCACCAAATACAGCTTCAATTATGTGAACGGAACGTTGACCGTGACCAAGGCCGTGTTGACTGTGACGGCGAACAGCGCGAGCAGGGCCTACGGTGCTGCCAACCCGGCCTTCACCGATACCATCACCGGCTTCGTCAATGGCGATACGGTGGCTACGGCCACCACCGGTGCAGCCAGCTTGACCACGGCCGCAACGACGTCCTCCGCCTTGGGCACTTACACCATCACCGCAGCTGCAGGAGCACTTGCGGCAACCAACTACACCTTCACCTACGTGAACGGAACGCTAACTGTCAACAAGGCCGTGTTGACTGTGACGGCTAACAACGCTAGCCGGGCCTACGGTGCTGCCAATCCGACCTTCACCGATACCATAACCGGCTTCGTAAACGGCGACACAGTGGCGACGGCCACCACCGGCGCAGCCAGCCTCACCACGACGGCAACGACGTCCTCCGCTCCGGGCAGTTACGCCATCACTGCGGCGGCAGGGACACTCGCTGCCACCAAATATAGCTTCACTTACGTGAATGGAACATTCACTGTCAACAAGGTCGTGTTGACGGTAACGGCGAACAACGCGAGCCGGATCTATGGTGCCGCGAACCCAACGTTTGCAGACACCATCACTGGCTTTGTAAATGGCGACACGGTGGCGACAGCCACCACCGGCGCAGCCAGCCTCACCACGACGGCGACAACATCGTCATCGGCGGGCAGTTACACCATCACTGCGGTAGCCGGAACACTGGCGTCTACCAAATACAGCTTCACCTATGTGAACGGAACGCTGACCGTAACCAAGGCAGCGCTGACGGTGACGGCAAACAACGCCAGTCGTGCCTATGGTGCTGCCAACCCGACCTTCACTGACACCATCACCGGCTTCGTTAACGGCGACACCGTGGCGACAGCGACTACCGGCGCGGCCAGCCTAACAACCACCGCAACGACTTCCTCCGCTCCGGGCACTTTCGCGATCACTGCGGCAGCTGGAACTCTGGCGGCAACCAACTACGCCTTCACCTATGTGAATGGAACGCTGACCGTAAGCAAGGCTGTATTGACCGTTACAGCGAACAACGCAAGCCGGGCCCACGGAGCTGCCAACCCGACTTTCACCGACACCATCAACGGCTTTGTCAACGGCGACACAGTGGCGACGGCCACCACCGGCGCAGCCAGCCTAACCACGACCGCAACGACGTCGTCCACTGCAGGCACGTACACCATCACTGCGGCGGCCGGAACACTTGCAGCAACCAAGTATAGTTTTGTCTTTGTGAACGGAACGCTTACCATTACGCCGTGAGGAATTGCAGCCACACGCATATTATCTTCTAGGGCCGGCATCTTTACATCGACTCAAGACGTCACAATCACGGTTACAAGATCAGGAGCGCTGATTTGCCACACGGCCAACGACACGTTCTTTCTCATCGACGAAGCACACGACCAGTGTCACAGTTTTCTCGATTGGAGGTTCTGCTGAAAATGACTCTGACAGACGGAGAGTTCTAGGGAACCTCTGCACAAGTCTGCGACCCGCGTCATCTTTGAATAAACTATAAGTATGAAGCGAATGGCGCGTTTTCAGCAGACACTGGCATCACAGGC
>Ga0302140_10004864_pt1 | contig 17072 bp, 17 predicted proteins | sample I_Bog_E1_1_FD_202095 | JGI IMG/M metagenome (GOLD analysis project Ga0302140, IMG submission 202095) | Peat permafrost microbial communities from Stordalen Mire near Abisko, Sweden - I_Bog_E1_1 | ecosystem: Environmental > Terrestrial > Soil > Wetlands > Peat | place: Sweden: Abisko, Stordalen... | reverse complement strand
TGTCGTCAAAGACGCGCCAGACCAATAACCGTGCCAGCCATGCACTGCGAATTGCAGCCCAAACGCTGGCCCGCAGCAAGTCTCACCTGGGCAACTTCTATCGCCGTATGCGCGCCCGCCTCGGCGGCCCCCAGGCCATCACAGCCACCGCCCACAAGTTAGCGCGCATCATCTACCACCTGCTCACCACAGGACAACACTACGATGAGACCGTCTTCGTAAAAGAAGACAAAAAACAAGCACAACGCCAGGAAAAGCGCCTCCGCAAACAAGCCAAAACACTCGGATTCCAACTCGTCCTCATCACAGCAACAGTATCCTGTTCATAGGGAGCGAACGGGGCCCCAAACGTTCTTCAGTTTGGGGGTGGTGAGTCGAAGAATCTGCGTTTGTTCTATCCGGTGGCGGCTTCGGTCTCACACCGAGCATGATCAAGTTGAGTGTGCCCCCGGTCCCTGGCCTTTGGGGACCGGGGAGGCCGCGGACCTCAATTGGCAGGGAGAAGCCCCGGCCGTGCGCACGCCGCCAGATGCCAGCACTGCATGCACTTTCCCTAGAATGTAAACGCTTACTTGCACAATTATGTGCGCGAAAATGCATCAATATCGCCCTTATTCGCCCTTAGACGGTTTGTTTTCGATGCATTTTCGTGCATTTTTTGCGCGCTACTTGCTTGACTTGCGTGCGGTGGAAACACCGCTTGACGGCGCTCCAGTATCCCGCCCTTGACGGTTCTCTAGGCCTTCGCGCGGGGAATTATCTCAGAACGCAGAAAATCAAGCCTCCCTTTGAGCTGCTGAATATTGCCAGGAGTTGGTGGCGCATTCACAGGGATCAAGTCGTCCAGGCTTTCGCCCGCCTCCGCCGCTTCAACCCACGCCATCATTTCCACACAATATCCCTCTATGGCATCGGATGCTGTCGGATTATCGTCGACAACCAAAAAGGCGGGCGGTAGATCGCCGACAATCACCCATAGAAACGAGTCGACATCCTCGGAGGTCGGAGTAATCTGAAACAGAAAAACGGCAACGACCCCGCCAACTCCGTATGCCAGATACTGATGATCAATGCACTCACACCATTCTTGTTCGCGCATAAAGTCGTGAGCTTCCTTCGCCATCTCTCGGAGAAGCTTTGTATCGTCAATTGAGTCGCCTTCGATTGAATCGACGGGCTGCATCCGTGTGATATCGACAGGGCAATCACTCATCCTTCACGCCCTTACACCGCCTCCAGCGCCTGCTCCAGATCGGCAATCAAATCTTCCTTGTCCTCAATGCCGATCGACAACCGGATTCGCCCCTCATTAATCCCCATGGCCGCGCGCTGTTCCGCGGTTACTGAGGCATGCGTTGTGGTGGCCGAGTGCGATGCCAGCGACTCCACGCCGCCAAGCGACTCCGCACTCAAGAAGATTTTGATCGCCTTCAGGAACCGTCCCGCGGCCTCGCGCCCGTCAACCTCAAAGCTCATCATCGAGCCAAATCCCTTTTGCTGTTTCACGGCCAAATCATACTGCGGATGGCTCTTCAACCCCGGATAGGCCAACTTGCTCACCTTTGGATGAGTCGACAAATACTCGGCCACTGCCAGCCCGTTCTCTTCGTGCTGCCGCACCCTGAGCGGCAAAGTCTTGATGCCCCTGAGCACCAGGAAGCACTCAAAGGGCGACATCACCCCGCCCGCCGCCTTCTGCACCAGCAAGAAGCGCTCTTTGTGCTCGGGCTTGGAGCCGATGAGCGCCCCGCCGAGTCCGTCGGAGTGGCCGTTCAGGTACTTGGTGGTCGAGTGCATCACGATATCCGCGCCCAGCTTGAGCGGGCTTTGCAGCACCGGCGACAGGAACGTGTTGTCCACGCTGACCTCAATTCCGTGAGTGTGCGCAATCTCGCTTACGCCGGCAATGTCGGTAAGGATCATCAGCGGATTGCTCGGCGACTCAATATGGATCAGTTTTGTTGACGGCCGGATTGCCGCTTCCACAGCCTTCAAATCGCTGGTGTCAACGTATTCAATGGCGATCCCGTAACCCGACACAATCTGGTCCAGCAGGCGCACGGTGCCCGCATACACATCGCGCGAGCAAATCAGGTGGTCGCCCGCGCGCAGCATGGCCACCAGCGCCGCAATCGCCGCCATCCCGCTGGTAAATGCATGTCCGCTGGTTCCGCCTTCCAGCGCAGCCAACGCCACTTCGAGGCGATCCCGGGTCGGGTTTCCGGCGCGCGAGTAGTCCCAGCCGCGGTCTGTGCCGATGCCGGTAAGCTCAAAGGTGGATGAAAGGTAAACAGGCACGTTCACCGCGCCCGTCAGTGGGTCGGGATGCTGCCCCGCATGAACGGCAAGAGTGGAGTATTTGTAGTCTGGCATGGTTGGATTTTGGCTTCTAGCTCCTGGCTTCTAGCTTATCGTGGCTGGGCGGGCCAGCGCGTTTTCAGGGAGGAGCTGAGAAGCAACCGCAGATCCTTCGACTCCGCTCAGGATGACAGCTTCCTGGGGGAGGGAAGGACGCAGAGCGATCTCGACTTACTTCGTACTCGAAGCCGCCGCCTGCTTCCCCACCCGCACCACCGGAAAATATCCGGTCCGGGTGCGCACATCGAGCTTGCCCATGCCCTTGGCTTCCGCGGTCACCTGCACGCGCCGGAAGCCCGGTTCCGTGGTCGGCCTGGTGGAGTGGTAGCCCAGCGTGTACTGGTTCCGGATATCGCGGGCCACTTCGGCGGCTATCTGGTCAATCTGCTCGATGGACTTGGGGAAATATGCGATGCCGCCCGTCTCCGTCGAAAGCATCTCGAGCGCCCGGCGCGCGTGCCGCGCCTCGGCCCGGCTCATCTCGTCGCCAAATAGCAGCCCGATGGAATAAATCTCCGGCCCGGACAACTGCTGCACGCGCTGGATGGTCTGCTCCAGGTTGAGCGTCGAGGCGTTGTCTTCCCCATCGGTAATCAAGATTAGCACCTGTTTGGAACGCTTGGCGTCCGCCACCAGCTTGTCCGCCGAGGCCACCACGGCATCATAAAGCGCCGTCCCGCCTCTGGATTCAATGTGGCTCAACCCGTCGCGCAGCTTGTTCACGTCAGAAGTGAATTCCTGATCGATGAACGCCTCGTCGGAGAAGTTCACCACAAACGCCTCGTCTTGCGGGTTCGACGCCTGAATCAAATCCAGCGCGCTCTTGTTCACCGAAGGCCGCTTCTTCGACATCGACCCGGAGTTGTCCACCACGATTGCAATCGAGACTGGAAGGTCGGTGTGCTGGAAGCTGATCAGAGTCTGCTTTATTCCGTCCTCGGAGACCTGGAAGTTCTCCTTTGTAAGATCCTGAACCAGCCGGTTGCCGTCCAGCACCGTAGCGTTCAGCACCACCTCTTCCACGTCGGTGTGCAGAATGTAGCCCTCGCCCTGCCTGCGCACAGATCCGGTGCCCTCAAGCTTAGGCGGCTCGGCGTCCGGCGACCTTACCGGGTCGCGATCGACCGTGAGCGATGGACCCTGACTCGGCGGCGCCTGCGTCCCAGCGGAACCAGCAGCCGGGGTAGGCGATTGCTGTGCCGGCACTGGGAGCACTGCCGCGAACAAAAGGATCGCGAAAACCGCGTTATTGCAAAGGCGCATAGTAGCCGGTGCGTGCATGGACAGTCAGTGGGGGCAATCCTTGAGGAGGATTTACCTTCACCTTCACTTTACGCCACTTGCCGTCCCGGGTGAGGACCTTGGGCCGGTACCCTATCACATATTGGTTGCGCAGCTCGGTCGAAATCTTCTCGGCGATGTCTCCCATATCCGCAATATCGTCCACACGGAACAGCCGCCCGCCGGTCTCATCGCTCAAGTCGTTCAGCAGCTGCGGACCAGACCGTTCCTCTGGCGTGGAGGCGTACGGATCGAATATCCCAATGGCATACATCTCCACGTCCATCTCCCTCACCTGAGCGCGCAATTCGCCCTCGGTGTAGCGCGATCGGTTATCGCCCCCGTCGGAGACCACCAGCAGCGCTTTGCGCTCGTGGCGCGCCTCCTTCATCTTGGTGAGGCCGTAGTAAATCGCGTCCAGCAGCGCCGTCCGATGGCCGCTGCGTACCGTGGCAAGCCGCGCCTGTATATCCTCCACCGAATTGGTGAAGTCCTCAATCAACTCCGGCCGGTCGTTGAATCCGATCACGAAAAACTCATCCTGCGGATTGGCTGTGCGGATGAATTGCAGAATGGACTCCCGGGCGCGAATCAGCTTGGTGCTCATGGAGCCGGAGAGATCGAAGATAATCCCAATCGACACGGGCGCATCCTCGGCGGCAAAGGTGGCGATATTCTGTTCGCCGCCGTTCTCGTAGAGCTGGAAGTCTTCCTTTTCGAGGCCGGTGACCAAACGGTTCATGGGATCGGTGACCGTAACCGGCACCAGCACCATATCCACATTCAGCCTGATGCGCTCGCCGGGACGAACCTTGAGCGAGGCGGCGCCGGTGACCGCGGGAGCTTCGGCGCCCGCCGGAGCGCCGCTGGCCGGCGTGGCCGTTGCCGGCGGCGGCGTATGAACTTTGTTCAGCGGATCTTCCTGATCCTGCCCGCTGGCCCAAGGTACGCGCACGGCCACGCACAGGACCGCCGCCACGGCGCAAATCCATGCCCGGCGGCGAAACAGCCGGAGATTGCCAAGCCCGCCCTGATTGACCCACCCGCGATGAAGCGTGTTCATGTAGCAACACCAAAGATTGAACGCGATATTACCACGATTGATGTGTGGCTGGTGTCATCGGATTGCACTCGGCTTTTCAATAAAGAACCAACCTGTTCGTCAACTGAAATGGAATGCCCTCGAAAGCCACTGGGATACAATCGAGCCTGAGCGTGCAAGCGTCCCGATGGCCCCAACTTCGGAGTCCAGTGCGCAAATCCAATCGTTCCACGGGGAGCTCGATTTTCCGTATGGCCCGCATTTATCCATTTCGCGCCTGGCGTTACAATCCCTCACTGGTAAAGCTGGATGACGTTGTCACTCAGCCCTACGACAAAATCTCGCCTTCCATGCAACAGGCATACTACCAGCGAAGCCCCTACAACCTGGTCCGCATCATCCTGGGCCTGCCTGAGCTCTTTGACGCGGAGCGCGGCGAAAGCGTATATACCCGCGCGGCCCGCGACTTCAAATCCTGGCGCGAACAGGGCGTTCTTGTGCAGGAAAAAGATCCCTGCATCTTTGCGTATTCTCAGCGTTTTCGCGTCCCCGGAACCAGCGATGTGAAGGAACGGCGCGGCTTTATCGCTCTGGGCAAGCTGCACGAATACGCCGACGAGGTTGTGTTTCGCCACGAGCAAACGCTTTCCAAGCCCAAAAGCGACCGGCTCAACCTGCTGAAGGCCACGCACGCCCACTTCGGCCAGATTTTCATGCTCTACTCCGACCCGGCCGGGAGCGTGGAGAAGATTCTGTATGACGAAAGCGGCCCCGCCGAAGGCGAAGTTACGGATGAATACGGCGTGCTTCACCGGGTGTGGCGCGTCGGCGACCCGACGGCCATCCGCCTGCTCGCGACCGCAATGGCCGACAAAAAGCTCATTATCGCCGACGGCCATCATCGCTATGAGACCGCGCTGAACTACTCCAAAGAGCATGCGCCGGACGGGCCGGCCAAAGCCGAATACGGCGCGAACAACCTTCCTCAGCCGGCATACCCTGAGGCTGCGGTCATGATGACCTTTGTCAACATGGATTCCGATGGCCTGGTCATTCTGCCCACGCACCGTGTGGTTCACAGCCTCACCGATTTCGATCCCGCGGCCTTCGCCCATGCAGCCGAGGAGTTCTTCTCCGTCGAGCCGCTGTCGACCGCTGAAGCCGCTAATTACATTGAGTTGCTCGGCAAACAGGAAGGCACGGCCTTTGTCGCAGTCACCGCAGCCGGCGCTTTTCTGCTTCGCTCCAAAGCGGAAGCGGTGGCCGCCGCGCTGGCTCAGCTACCGGAGCGGCAGCGCCAGCTCGATCTCAGCCATATGCATTCGATCATTCTCGACCGTCTGCTCGGCCTGGACGAGGAAAAGGTTCGCGAACAGACCAATCTGCGGTACCTTCGCGACGCTGGCGAATCCGTGGATCAAGTCCGCCGCGGAGAAGCCAATGTCGCTTTCCTCACCAACCCCGTCACCATGGAGCAACTCCGCGAAGTGGCTTTTGCAGGCGATGTAATGCCGCAAAAATCCACCGACTTCTTTCCCAAGCTGCTAAGCGGTTTGGCGATTTATGCGCTCGATTGATTCAGTGCCGATGCGTGCCCCGCTAATGGTGGCGCTGGCGGCCGTGGTGGCTGCAGCCGGCTTGCGGGCCGGCTCGGTTGCCGCCCAGCAAGCCCCGCCCGCTCCTCCTTCTCGCTTCGTGGTGGTGCTGGACGCGGCTCACGGCGGCGACGACCCCGGCGGGCGGCTCACCGGCGGCTTGCAAGAAAAAGCCTTCACCCTCGCGCTCAGCGTTCGTCTCCGGTCGCTTCTTGCCGCACGCGGCATCCAGGTGGTCACCACCCGCGAATCCGACTCGACAGTGGACCCCAACCGACGCGCCGACATCGCCAACCATGCAAACGCCCAGGCATGTCTCAGCCTGCACGCCACGGAGAGCGGCTCCGGCGTCCACTTGTATGCTTCTTCGCTGGCGTCGGCCGAGCCGACCCGCTTCGCTGCCTTCAAAACGGCACAGGCAGCATGGGTCACCCGCTCCCTGGCCCTTGCCGGGGTAGTGAACAGCTCGTTGCTGCGCGCAGGCCTTTCCGTCAGTCTGGGCCGCACCGCTCTACTCGCCGTTGACAGCATGACCTGTCCAGCCGTGGCCGTCGAGATCGCGCCGAAGAGTCCTCCCGATCGCGCCACCGGTTCGCCGCCGCTCGCGGATCTGGACGATCCGGACTATCAGGCACAAATTGCCGAAGCACTCGCGGCTGCCTTGCTGGAGTGGCGAACGGAGGCGCGCGAGCCGTGATTCCCCGCTACCAGACCATTCTGTTCATCGTTCTGCTGGTTGCCTCGGTGGCCATGGGCGGAGTGCTGTGGCACCTGCGCGAGCGCGCACACCAGCGGCTAGTGGCCGGCCAGGATTCCGCGCCCACCCAGGCCCCCGCCGTTGCGCCGGCCGAACAGGCTACCCTGGTCGTGGCCAACGACGACGACAACTCGCTGCTTCGGCAAGCCCAGTCCCTGCCGCTGCCTCAGGACCCAGGCGAGCGTGCCCGCGCCATTCTCGGTAGGCTGCTCGATCTCTACGCCGCCCCTGGGTCGGGTCACCCTGTAGCCGGCGGCGCCAACTCTGTCGCGCAGGTTTTCCTGCTTCCGGTTCCGGCCCAGAATCCAGAGCCGGGAGCGGAGTCCGGCAACAGCAATGCATCCAGCGCCATGCCGGGCGCCGGGCCCAAACCCGCCGCCCCAAATCCCACCGATTCCGTGCCCAGCGACACGCGGCCCTTGCTGGCTGTAGTCAACCTCACCGGCGCCTTCGCCGCAGGCCATCCCTCAGGCATTGAAACCGAAACACTTACTGTGCTATCTCTTTGCGGAACCCTGCACGCCAACCTGCCACGCGTAACGCAGGTCCGCTTCCTGGTTGACGGCCAGACACGCGCAACCCTGGCCGGCCACGCCGACCTGACCCGCACTTATTTGGCTACCGACGACGTGGCGCAACCGTAGTCGATGCGGCTTGCTATTGCTGTTTCTATTCCGCTGGATTCGCAGTATGATGAAGGAGATATGCGCAAGCCGATTCACATCACGGCCCCTAGGCCCACTTCTGAAGAATGGGCGAAACACTTTCCCATCTCGAAGGCTCGCCAGAAGGAGCTACAGGTACTTGTGGACGAGTTCAAGGCCCAACTTTCCCATCAGGAAGAAGCACCCGCGAATTCCATCGACTCGGAAAAGAGGCGCAAGCGTGCCTCCGCTGCCTGATCCAAACGGCGTTTTCCTCAACATCCCTTACGACGAAGAATTCTCCAGCCTGTACGTCGCCGATATCGTCGGGCTCTGCCAATTGGATTTGGTCCCGCATCTCGCCTCCGAAATCCCCGGCGGAGAGCGCAGGCTGGACAGAATCTTCAAGCTCATCCAGAGCTGCCGCTATTCGATCCATGATCTTTCCCGGGTAGAACTTAGCGTCGCGCCAACGGCTGTGCCACGCTTCAACATGCCCCTGGAACTGGGCATGACAATCACCTGGCAAAAGCTATACCCCAGCCGCCACGACTGGTTTGTTTGGGAGTCGGAGCCCTATCGAATCCAAAGATCAGCCAGCGATTTGAATGGAACCGATGCCAACATACAGAACGGCACGCCGGAAGGCGTTCTCCGTGAACTTTCCAGCGCATTCTGGCGTGACCACATGCCGTCCGTGCCGAACATGCTAGACGACTATCGGTTCGTCAATCATAACCTCGACGCGATTCTCTACAAAAACGGAACGCGCAATCCATACGAAAGAAGTGTTTTCATGGACTTGTGCTGGATATCCAAAACCCTCGCGGATTTGGCTCGCATCACTAGACCCGCGGTATAAGAACCATGACCCACACCATCGGCGTATTCGATTCCGGTTTCGGCGGCCTCACCGTGCTGCGCGCGCTCATCCAGCGGTTTCCGCAGGCGCAGTTCGTCTTTCTGGGCGACACGGCCCGCCTGCCCTACGGCTCCAAGTCGCGCCGCACTATTGCCCGCTACGCCGCACAGAGCGCCCAATTCCTCGTCCGCGAACAAGGTGCGGAGTTCCTGGTCATCGCCTGCAATACCGCCAGCGCCCTGGCGCTCGACGCCATTCAGGACGCCGTTCCCGTCCCGGTTCTCGGCGTTATCGAGCCTGGAGCTTCCGCGGCGCGCTCCGCTTCCCGCTCCGGCGACGTGCTGGTCATCGCCACCGACGCAACCGTCCAAAGCCATGCCTATTCCTCGGCCTGCCGCGCCCGAGGCCTTCGCGCAATCGAGAAAGCGTGTCCGCTGCTGGTCCCGCTGGTCGAGGAAGGCTGGACAGACCATCCGGTAACCGCCGAAGTCATCCGCATCTATCTTGAGGAACTCTCGGCCCAGGCCGCCGCCGAAGGACTCGATCCCGATACGCTGGTTCTCGGCTGCACGCATTACCCGCTGCTCCGCCCGCTCATTTCTCGCGCTGTTTCCCACCGCATTCGAGTCATCGACTCCGCAGAGGCCGCAGCCGAGGCCGCAGCCCTCATCTTCACCCAGCAAGACCCATCAGGTTCCACTCATCCGCAGGCTGATGGCGGAACGATGGTTGAGATCGCCCCTCAAACCACGCTGCGCTGCTTCGCCACAGACTCCGTTGAAAAGTTCGAGCGCCTCGGTTCCCGGTTTCTCAATCGTCCAGTTGGCAAAGTCGAGCTGGTTGACCTCGGCGGCTGATATTCTTGAGTGACTGATATTCTGTCTATTGATTGGCTTGGCATCCCCTTTTGCCTGGGCCATGGAGGAAGAAAGAAAGCATGATCAATCTGGCGGGTAAGACGGCCGTGGTCTTCGGGCTGGCCAACAAGCGTTCCATCGCCTGGGGCATAGCCCAAAAGCTCCACGAGGCGGGCGCAACCCTGGCCATCTGCTATCAAAACGAGCGCATGAAGCTTGAGGCTCAGTCGCTCATCGAGGAACTTCCAGGCGCATCGGGGTTCCAATGCGACGTCTCCAACGACACCGAGATCGAGACTCTCTTCGCGGCTCTTCAGCAGAAATACGCCAAAATCGACATCCTCGTCCACGCTGTCGCATTTGCCCCTCCGGCCGATCTGCGCGGCGATTTCATCAATACTTCCCGCGAGGGCTTCCGCATTGCACTTGACGTGAGCGTCTATTCGCTTATCGCCGTCACCCGCGCGGCTGCTCCACTGATGACCGAGGGCGGGAGCGTAATGACTCTCAGCTTCTACGCCGCTGAAAAGGTGGTGCCTAACTACAATGTAATGGCCGTGGCCAAAGCCGGACTGGAATGCACGGTCCGCTATCTTGCCTGGAGTCTCGGTGCCAAGAACATTCGCGTCAACGCCATTTCCGCAGGCCCGATAAAGACCCTGGCAGCCCGCGGTGTCGGCGACCTTTCCGACATGCTGAAGGCCCACGCCGACCGTGCTCCGCTGCACCGCAACGTAGACCAGCTCGAGGTTGGCGGCGCGGCTCTGTTCCTCGCCAGCGACCTCTCCAGCGCGGTGACCGGAGAAGTACTTTATGTAGACTGCGGATACAACGTGATGGGATTCTAAGTTCAATCAGTCCCGCAACTTTTACTGTCTTGTCTTTCTGGATGCTCAAACGCCGCGGTGGGCCAACTTGGCCAAACGAATGGTCGAACCGAAATCTGTGTTGACCGCCAGGGAAGTAATCCTGTGGTGGGATCGGTTACCTGCCTGAAACCTGCTTCAGGTAACTCACCAAGTCCAGCCGTTCCTGCGCCTTGACAACCAGATAATCCATATCGTTGCCCGGGAGAAACGCATCGGGATCGGCAAGCCACTTTCCCAGCGAGTTATCGTCCCAGACAATCTTTGCCTTCTTCAACACCGCGGAGTAAGCAAATCCCTCCGCCATTCCGGCGGCGCGCCCGTAAACCCCCTGCAACTTCGGCCCTTCGCGGTTCGCATTCAGCGCATGGCAGCCGGTGCAGTGCTTCTCAAACAGCGCCTTACCCCGCGCCGGGTCGCCGTCGCCGGCCATCCCGCCACCCGCGCCCGCAAGCTGCACCGCGTGCGCCCAATCGCCCAGCAACTTCACATCTGAATCGCCGACTCCAGCGTTCCAATGGATCGCCCGATATTGCAACGGCGGCATCTGGTGCGACTTCGCCTGCTGCACAATCTTCGCCGCAAGCGTCTGCCTTCTGTCAGCCGGATAGGAGTCCCACAGGGAAAGATTCATAGCCTTCCGGGCTTCCACAATGTCCCGCTCCATAAGCCACGAAGCCGGTGCAAGATGCCCGTAGAATGGCGCTCTGGTTTGATTGGAGTGGCAGTCCGCGCACTTTTCAACTAGAATGACCCGCACCTTCGCGGGCACTTGAGCGTTGGTCAGGATGGACGGCTGCGTGCCCTTGGCCTGATAGAGGCCCGCGTCTCCAAATGGATGAATGCGGGCCAGTACCAGTGAGGCCACAAGTGCAATTGCGCAGCCGGCAAGCGCGGCACGAACTCTCTTCACGACATTTCCTCAAGCGGGGAATCGACCAGTGCCAGATGGCTATGCCTGGCAATGTATTTTACTTCGGCAATGCCCAGAACGCTCTTCAGCTTGCCGGCGGGAACTACCATGGGCCCGGCGTGCGGAGCCGAGCCAGGCGCTGGCTGCGGGAATGCCGTCGACATCGCAGTATGGAACGCAACATTGCCTTCTACCTTCTGTACCACCTGGTGAACGTGACCGTTCAGCACCGTCACCGAGCCGAAGCGTTTAAGGTACGTCAGCGCCTCTGCTGCATCCGGAGTGCCCCATCCCCACTCCGGGTATACCATCCACAGCGGAATATGCGCAAAAATCACAATCGGCGTCGACGCCGGCAATCCGCCCAGGTCCGCCTTCAGCCAGCTTAGTTGGTCGTCGCCAAGCTTGCCCATCGCGTCCACCTGCTGGCAGTTGTTGAGCCCCACGAAGTGCACACCCTTATGAGTAAAGCTGTACCAGCCCCTGCCCTGCGTCCCTTTGCCGAACCGCTCCAGATACGTTGCCCCATCGTCGGTAGCGATATCGTGCTCGCCGGGAACATAGAAGAATTCGCCGGCCTTGACGCCTTTGATGAGTTGCTGCACCGTATCGAACTCAGCCGGCTTGGACGAGTGGGTGATGTCGCCTGTGTGCAGCAGCAGATCCGGCGTTCCAGGGAGTGCGTTGATCTTGTCCAGTGCCAGTTTCAGCGTTCCGGTCACATCCTGGTTGGCCGCCTTGTTGAAGCCGATGTGGCTGTCGCTGATCTGGACGAAGCTGAAACCGGAACCCGCGCTTTGGTGGGCCGCCTGGCTGCCTGACGTTGCGGCAAAAAGTCTGGACGAGGGAACGCCGCCCGCCATCGTCCACAAAAGGCCGGTTCCTGCCCAGGCCATGCAGTTCAGAAAGTTTCGCCGGTCGATTCCGTCGTTCTCAACCGGATTGATTTGCGTTGCGTCGGCAGGCGTGGCGGTCTGAACCTGCGTCTGCGCGTGTAACTCGCGATTCGCATCCTTCATGGGAAAATCCTCCACCGATGCAAACCGGGCAATTGGACTTTTATTCCCCACAATCCAGGAATAATTTTGCGGAATGCCAGTTCTCATAACTGGAGAGAAGATGAGATAGTTCGAATGTGACGATGCGGTTGCCATGGAAACGATCGGCTCCGGAGCCCGCTGCTCAAATCTCTGCGTTTGAGCAGCTTGCCATGCCGCTTTTTCCTTCGCTCTACAACGTCGCCGTCTGGCTCTGCCGCAATCCGGCCGACGCGGAGGACTTGGTGCAGGAGACATTTCTAAAAGCCCTTCGCGGATTCTCGACCTTTGAGCCGGGCTCAAACTTCAGGGCGTGGATTTTCCGCATCCTGCGCAACACCTGGCTCACCTCGCGCAGTGGACTCGCGGCGCAGCGCACCATCGCTCTCGAAGATGAGTTGGAGCGGGGCGATGAATTGGGGCCGAGGCAGGTTCCCGAGGGCGCTATCGACCGGCAGACTCCGGAGTTGAATCTTGTTCGCCTCGGCGACCAGGCCGCGATCCGCGACGCCATGGAAAAACTCCCCTCCCCGCTGCTCGAAGTCATTCTGCTTTGCGACATCGAAGAGATGAAGTACCGAGAGATTGCCATGGTTCTCGATATCCCCATCGGCACAGTCATGTCGCGGATTGCCCGCGGGCGCAGAGCTTTGCGCGAATTTCTACTTGCCCCTGAAGCATTGTCCAGCGAGGTCCGCGCATGACCGATCACCTCACTCCCAGCCTGCTCAACGCCCTTGCTGACGGCGAACTTTCAGCGGATCAACTCGCCGTTGCCAATGAGCATCTGGCAAGCTGTCCAGCGTGCACCTCGGCCGCGCTGTATCAAAGTATGCTCAAATCTGCGACGGAAAGAGCGGGACATCGCTTCGCGCCTCCGCCGCAGCTAGAGGAACGCCTGGCGCGCATGGTTCGGCAAGAGAGTGCCCCATCCAAAGCAGTAGCGCTGCACGCATCCACGCAGCCAGTGAGACTGCTTGGCTTCGCCGGTTGGGCCACCGCATTCGTATGCCTGTTGCTGTCTGGGAGTGCCTTTCTCTTTGAACGCGACTCGCATCGAACCACGATCGCCGCGTCGGAGTACGCCGGACTGGTTACCGAAGTCTGCGATCAGCACGTGGCAACGCTGGCGGCGAACCTTCCGCCGCAGGTGGTATCTTCCGACAGGCACACAGTGAAGCCATGGTTTCAAGGCAAGATACCTTTCAGCTTCAATCTCCCTGAGAATTTGCCAAGCGACACAAAGCTCGAAGGAGCCAACCTGACCTACGTCCGCAACCAGCCGGCCGCGTTGCTGCTCTACAGCATCGGCAAGCACCGTGTGTCCGTCTTCGTGCGGCAAAGAACTTCCGCCGCATTGTCGTACGGGTCGTCGGCAGAATACGCAGGGTTTCATGTGGCTCGTTTCAGCAACGACGATCTCGATGTAATCGCGGTCAGCGACGTGGATCCAACTCGCCTGTCCAACTTGGTTAGCCTGATCGAACAATCCCAAACAGGCACCGGCTGGCCCACTTCCCATAGGTAACAATTGTGGGTGCCCCAGGTCCGGATTCTCGGACCTGGGATAACTCGACCCTCAAAGATTCGGGCAGCGTGGCCTCTGCCTCACCCCACCGCCGGCAACCCCGCCAGAGCCATAGCAATCTCCTCCGCTGGATACTCGTAGTTCTCCAGCTTGCCCGCCTGGTAGTCGAGATACGATTGCATATCGAAGTGCCCATGCCCGCTCAGGTTGAACAGAATCGTCTTCTGCCTGCCTTCTTCCTTTGCCTTCAGCGCCTCGGTTATGGCCTGCGCAACCGCGTGGTTGGCCTCGGGAGCCGGCACAATTCCCTCCGCGCGCGCAAACGTGATCCCCGCCGCAAACGCATCCAACTGCTGCACCGTAGCCGCCTCAATCAATCCCAGGTCGAGCACATGCGACACCAGCGGCGCCATGCCGTGGTACCGCAACCCGCCCGCATGAATCCCCGGCGGCATAAAGGTCGAGCCCAGCGTGTGCATCTTCACCAGCGGCGTCAAATGCCCCGTATCGCCGAAGTCGTATAGAAACTTGCCCTTGGTCATGCTGGGGCACGCGGCCGGCTCCACGGCCACGATGCGCGCGTTCGACTGGCCCTTGATCTTGCGCCCAACATACGGCATGGCCAGGCCGGCGAAGTTTGAGCCGCCACCGGCGCATGCGATGATCACGTCAGGCTCGTCGGCGGCCAATTCCATCTGCTGTATGGCTTCCAGGCCGATCACTGTCTGGTGAAGCAGGACATGGTTCAACACGCTGCCCAGCGCGTATTTGGTGTGCGGATCTTTCGCGGCCACTTCCACGGCCTCTGAAATGGCAATTCCCAGCGAGCCGTTCGAGTCAGGATGCGCGGCCAGAATCGCCCTGCCCGATTCAGTCTCCATGCTGGGGCTCGCGGTAACGGTGGCTCCAAAGGCCTCAATCAGCGCGCGCCGGTAGGGCTTCTGGTTATAGCTCACACGCACCATAAAGACTTTGCAATCAAGCTCAAAGAACGAGCAAGCCATGGACAGCGCCGAGCCCCACTGGCCCGCGCCTGTTTCGGTTGACAGGTGTTTGGTGCCCTCGATCTTGTTGTAATACGCCTGCGGAACGGCCGTATTCAGCTTGTGCGAGCCCGCCGGGCTTACGCCCTCGTACTTGTAGTAAATGTGCGCAGGGGTGTCGAGCGCCTTCTCCAGGCGTCGCGCGCGGAACAGCGGCGAGGGACGCCACTGCGCATAAATCTGCCGCACGGGCTCGGGGATTTCGATCTCCCGCTCCGCGCTAACCTCTTGAAGAATAAGGCCCATGGGAAACAGCGGGGCAAGGTCGTCCGGACCAATGGGTTGCAGCGTGCCGGGATGCAGAGGCGGCGCCAATGGCCGGGGCAAATCGGCAAGAATGTTGTACCAGGCTTGAGGAATACGGCTCTGCGGAAGGTTATATTGGATGGTTTCCATGCGCAGCATTTTAGCAGCCGATGTGGGCGGGGCGCTGTGACCTCGCCAAGATGCTCAGTTCCTACATAGTCCACCACAATTTAGACCAGCGGAATTCGGCAACGCGGCGCTGTCCCTAGCAGGCAGCCCCTCCAGCGCCGTCACCGGTCCCCAAAAGCGAGGGACCGGTGGCACCCTGGTTGTGGTTAGAGACCGGGGCCGCCCGGCCGAGTGTGCCCCGCCGTGTGTATGGCTAAATGCGTACACTGCGATGGTGAAACGGACTGCCCAGCGTGTGCCAATGTGTTCAGGCAAACGTGTGACAATTAGTGCAAAATAGCATGTTTTAAGGCCGTTTAGGTGCGTATTAAGCGCAAAAGACGGCGTTTTCGATGCGTTTTTGCGCGCGAGAATGCCTGTTTGGGGTGAGAAAGTGCATGCAATGCATGCAGATGGTTGCGAGGATTCAGCTATCAGCTCTCAGCTCTCCGCTCTCAGCTCTCCGCTCTCAGCTTTCGGTTCTCAGCTCGCCCTTGCTCCATGGGCGGGTCGGGAGACGGGCATCCGGCCTCGGTCTGCTATGAGATTTTGAGGAAAACAGAAGCAGATCCTTCGACTCACCACCCCCGACCTCCACCCCGCAGACGAAGACCTGTCTGCGGGGGCCCCGGAACTGAAAAACGTTCGGGGCCCCTTTCGCTCCTGATGAACGGGGTGCTTGAGGGTTGTGGTTTCCCACTCATTCGCCAAAAGCACGCGAATGAATGGGGCACGGTGCATTTGAGGTTCATTCAGGGTGTAACTCGCTGCGCGAGTCAAGATGCTCAGGATGACGGCCAGTTTTGTGTTGCTCATTTGGACTCGGGACACTACCGCGGGTTGGTTGACGTATGCTTGGTTACGATCTCCGATCCAGGAATCCAGGATGGTGTTGCATGAAATCGCCCCACGGAATACTCGCCGCTCTTTTCGTTTTTGCCGCCTACGCCGTCCTTCTTCCCGCACAGTCCAAGGACGTTGCAGGCAGCCAGGATTCGCCGCTCGTCTCGCGCTATCCCGGCTCAGTCATCGATAACTACAAGACTCACGAGTTCGATGACTTCAGCTTTCCCATTGGCCCAATCAGCAATGGGGCGCCGAAGAGCAAGACGATCGAAGGCAAGATTACTCGAATCGAGTACACCAACCCGGCAGGCCGCTCGCCGCTGGAAATCTATCGCAACTACGAAGACGCGCTCAAGGGCGCAGGGTTTGAACCTGTCTTTGTGTGCAAGGCGGATGCCTGCGGCATAGCTCGCTTCCACTTGACGCCAGACTGGGCCGACTTATGGTATGGCGCCGGGCACTATCAGTTTTCCGGGAAGCTCTCAAGGCCCGAGGGCGACCTGTACGTTAGCCTGCACGTCTCCACCGACACGACCAATCTGGACCTGATTGAAACCAAGCCGATGGAAGGCGGGCTGGTGGTGGCCGCGAACCTGAAGAGCGCGATTGGCAAAAGCGGCCATGTGGCCATCTACGGCATTCACTTCGATACCGGCAAGGCGGAAGTGAAACCGGATTCCGCGGCGACCATGCAGGAGATTGTGAAGATGCTCCAGCAGGACCCGAATCTGAAGCTATACGTGGTGGGCCACACGGATAATGTCGGCGCGCTGGCCCCGAATCTTGACCTTTCAAAGCGCCGCGCAGCCGCCGTGGTGCAGAGTTTGGTTTCGCAGTACGGCGTCTCGGCGGCAAGGCTCGAACCATTCGGAGCGGGACCCTGTGCTCCGTTGGCCGCCAATGACACCGACGCCGGCCGGGCACTCAATCGACGCGTTGAACTGGTTCACCAGTAGCTGGAACTATTTCGGGGAAGTTACTCCAAAAGGGTTCCCGATTGAACGGAAATGGGGTTCATGGCCGTCCATC
>Ga0302140_10004861_pt1 | contig 17077 bp, 17 predicted proteins | sample I_Bog_E1_1_FD_202095 | JGI IMG/M metagenome (GOLD analysis project Ga0302140, IMG submission 202095) | Peat permafrost microbial communities from Stordalen Mire near Abisko, Sweden - I_Bog_E1_1 | ecosystem: Environmental > Terrestrial > Soil > Wetlands > Peat | place: Sweden: Abisko, Stordalen... | reverse complement strand
TCGCCACTAGGAAATACCAGAACTTAGTTTTCTATCTTGTGGCATGGTTGGAGGTTACATGGTGTGCGGGGTGCCTCGTGGATATTTTCATTTTGGCTTTTCCATACATCTTCTATATTGCTGTAAAGTAGTTCAACTTTCTTTGTTTTACCTTTCAGTCCTAACAGGTCTCAGATTTATCAAACCTTCTTATCAGAAACATTGGAAAATATTCAAAGCTTTGAGGAGGCCAATTACGCTATTGGGAACTATTTGTGGTGCTTTAGTCGGATTCGTTACGGTATGTGACACAAGCCACTGCTAAGGATAACTACTAACTGGAACAGCTGATCAAAACGAACGAGCTGCTGGCTGTCAAGTCCAACGAAGCCCCCACATCATCGGACTGGGACCATGCCATTGCCGAAGTTCTGCAACGAACTACATTCTGGGTCGCCGCTTACTTCGTCGATAAGATTATCATTCTTTGCATCTCGATTCATTACTACAACATATCTGATCAAGGCAGGATTACTCATTCCAAAGAAATGCAAAGAGCTTTAGTCACACTTTACGAGGCATCGGTCTATCTAAATCCCGTCAATTCTCATCAGTTCATCACAGAAGACTCCACCATTGCGACCAATTATGCATCCAAGTCACCAGAGGAAGGCGCTCACAAATTTCTCGAGAAGATCGGAATTTATGGGGACGAGAATGCCGCTTTCTTTGGAAACTTCAATATGAATCTGTCTTCTCGCTTGATGGACACCTCGTCCTACATACTCGTCGAGCGAGCTCTGTCTAACCGAACGTCCGCCACGGCATTGGCAAAGCGAATTTGGACATCTCTTGTCGCAGCCGGCAAGGCAGCGCTGACGGCAGAGGATGTTGCAGAAGCCCTCGGCCCGCTGCGTCGTAACGAAGCTCTCGAGTGTTTCAAGATACTTGATGAGAATGATAGCGGGGATTTGAGCCTCGAGGAAATGGTGTGGACCGTGATTGAAGCTGGCCGCCTTCGACAATCGATCTACCAGGGCATGCACGATATCAATTACTGCATCAACACCTTCGACTGGCTTGGACTTCTCATCATCAATACCGTGATGGCCTTTTTCATCGCCATTCTGTTCATTCCTACCATTAAGGAGATCCAGAACACTGTTTCATTTATGGTCGTAGGCCTCTCCTTCGCACTGGGCCGTACCTTCCACAAGTTCTTTTCTGGCTGTCTCTTCATCTTCTTCGAGCACCCTTTCGACATCGGCGATCGAGTCGAGATTTACAACCGAGCAGCATCCAATTCCGTTTCCGCAATTGTTACACGGCAGAGCATACTTTACACCGTCTTCCGACGCGTCGATAACGGCACCGACATCCAGATCACCAACGAACAGCTCATCCAGAATCGAATCGAAAACGTGACACGTTCCGGCCTGAACCGAGAGCAAAGCACCATATTCGTTGACATCAAGACCTCGTTCGTCGATCTCATGTTCCTCCGCAACGAACTGACAGCCTTTCTCAAAGCGAACCCTCGGGACTTCTTGCCTGCTCTCAGTCTTTCTATCATCAGTATAAATGATTTGAATAGAATAGAGCTTCAAGTGAGAGTGGTTCATAAAAGCAACTGGTCAGAAGAAGCTCTGCGAGCTATGCGCAGCAACAAGCTCATGTGCGCATTGTTGGCGGCGGCGAGGAAGATTCCTTTGGACAAGCCTGGCGGGGTCAAGCTGGGGAGTGAGGGCTGCCCGATTTATCAAGTGGAGATGGATGCCGGGGAAGCAAGCGCGAGGGTTGGCGCGGTGAAGAAGAAGGCTGCAGAGGCTCGAATTGATTTCGTGAAGCCGGCACCGAAGGAGGGAGATGGAGATATAACCGAGGAAGAAGCAAAGCGGAAGGTGGAAGAAGTGAAGAATAGGGAGAAAGAAGAGGCGGGCAAGGCAAAAGAAGATGCAGCACGTGCAGGCTTGTCGAGCATTTCAGACCTGATGAAGGCGGCGGTCAGTAAGAGGAAGTCATCAAAAATAGCAAGAGGCTTTAGCAGATTTTATTCCTAATCCAACACCCTCCTCCATTTTTAGGAGTGAGGGCGATCAAATCTACAGCGCTGGCAAGCGCCTTTTTCAATTCCCTCCTCCGCTTCTTGACCATGCCAATGTCATTACCATTTCAGGAAAGACTCGGCTCCAGTTGGTATCGAAGAGCGCGAGCCATTACTCTGCGTCCACTACTACAAATCCCCGTAATAAGTTTCAATCCTCGCAATGTCCCCGCACACTTTGAATAATTAAATCCGAATGCCTTCCAAACTAGCCAAGTTGTCCCAGAACTTTTAGGACATTCAAAAAGAACTAGCGATGCCTGTGAGAGAACTGTCAAGTTGTTGCACGCAGAGTCATGGCGCGAGCTCTTACAAGCGCTGAAAAGCAAGCGCAAGAGCGTCTAGCCGACTTTGACCGAGGAAAGCATGTCTGAGCTGGAAGATACAACGTATAAGCTCTATTGAATAAGATAGGACATATCTACTATATCTGGAACATGATATAATGTACGAAGGAAATTTTATATAGGAACAACTATGTCCCGCTCGCCAGAATCATCTTTTCTAACTCCTCCGCCTCCCCACTCTGCGCCACCATATCTTTGAACAGCCCATCTTCTTTCTCCAGCAGTTCCTTCGGGGTTCCAAACTCAACATTCACACCGTCCTTCATCACCAATATCTTATCGAAATCAGCTACAGTGCTTAGTCGATGTGCGATAACGAGCAAGGTGGTGTTGGTGAATTCATTGCGTATGGATTCTTGGATGAGAAGATCGGTTGACATGTCGACAGCTGATGTTGCTTCGTCGAGTAAGAGGACCTTGGGCCGCGAGAGGATTGCACGTGCGAGGCAGAGAAGTTGTTTTTGGCCTTGCGAAAGGTTAGATCCTCCGGATGCAATGGGCGCTGTTAGTGATAGGAAAATATTCTTGTTCTCGGCTGGCTGGGCAAAGGCTGTAGTGGAGCTCGCTGTTGATGATTCCGGTAAGGTGGTTTCGGGGTTGGGGGTATGGGTCGTTGATGGAATGAGATGGACGCGCATCAAGGCTTCGCGGAGTTGGTAGTCGCTGAATTCGTTGAAAGGGTCGAGATTCGATCGGATGGTTCCGGAAAAGAGAACGGGGTCTTGGGGAATAATTGCGAGTCTAGTACGAAGATCGTGAAGCTTGATTTTGGAGATATCGACGTCGTCGATTGTGATGCTGCCTTTGCGGGGTTGGAGGAAGCGGAAGAGGGCGAGAGATAATGTTGATTTTCCTGTCTCAAGTCAGTACAGTGTTTACAAGCAGGAACATAAACTCATTGAAGGTTGAAGTCTGGAAGAAATGATTCAAAGAATCTGCTTACCTGCTCCTGTTCTGCCGATGACCCCGACTCTTTGATTCTTCTCGGCAGTGAAAGTCAAACCTTTCAGAATCGAAGGGAGGCCTTCAGCATAACCAAGGTCTAGGTCCTTCACTACCAGCTTACCCTCCTCGGGCCAGGAAGCGCGTACATCCTCCCCACCTTGATCTTCGGTCGTCAAGTCCCGGTACTCGAAGATACGTTCCGCTGCATTCATATCAAGCTCCATCTGCGCCGAAATCCCAATTGCCCAGCTGACGAAATGGCCGAAACTCAAGGCAAACGACAGTGCAAACCCAGCCAGACTAGCATCAATACCGGGCTTGGTAATGACGAAGGTGGCAACAATGGCAGCGAAAAGTCCAGCCGTGATACCAATGCGGATCATGAGCCAGCTTCGAAACAGCATGTTATACCAAGAAGATGATGCATGGGTATTAATAAGCTCAAACATCCGATCTCTGAATTCAGGTGATTTGTCGAATGCTCTGATTGTTGATAAACCGCTCAAAGATGCCGCAAAGTGTGATATAACTGGAGATTTGTTTGTCGAATCTAGTCGCTTTGTATTGCGCGCCGCAGCAATGTAGCTTCCGGCGAAGATGGTACAGACGGCAAGCAGAGCTGCCGCGCAAAGAATTATGTAGGGTGAGACGAAAGCAGCCGCTGCCAAGATACCCCCAAGATCTGAAACCACCCCAGCGAAGTAGTAGAAATTTGTTGCAAGGGACGAGTCTAGACTCGTGAAGTCTCCAGTGAACCTGTTGAGTATACGACCCATTGGCACGGTATCGAGCCATCGAAGGGGAGCCCGGAGAACACTATACAGGATAGCTTTAAAAATTCTGCGGGATGCTTGAAGAGAACCAGAGTAGACCAGGAAGACGCGACCGACAGAGAAGATAACGGATACTGCGGAAATTGCACAGTATATTCCGAGATAAAACCAGAGGCTGCGGTTTTGAGTCTCGATCGGGAAGCTCGTGGAGCTTAGGGTAGCATTGATGGGATTGGTGAAGTTGCTAGGACTGATGAGGTGTTGACCAGAGAATCGCGGTTCGATGTGATTTTGGTAGTGGGAGGCGACAAACGACAATGCCACTTTCGTCTCTTCTTCTCCAAATGAACTTGACCAGATTCTGACCCAATACGTGCGACCCAATGTGAAACCCTCAGCAATCGCATAAAGAAGGACAAGGAAGGACCAGAATGGCCATCCTCCGGAAGCATATAGATACCCGGCATAGACTGACGTTTTGACCCGACCAGTTTCTCGTTTCTCCTCTTCAATGAGTTTCTTGGGCGCTGCTTTGAGGGCTACTGCAGCATCTTCGGAGGGAATAGCAGCAGAACCATTGGTCTTCACCATCCTGAGCACCACATCTTCCTCAAGCTCCTCGGGTTCTACGGTCTCGTCATTCTTCAGCATGTCATCCAGAAGTCCGTCCTGTCGAAGTTCGTCAATTAAGCCAGCGTGTTCCAGAACTCCACTGGCCGATAGGCGCACAGCGTACTTCGCCCGTGGCAAACAGAGCGATGTGTGGTGGGTAGCCAAGATTCGAGTTCTGCCTTGCGCGAGCTCGCCCATAACTGCAACATCGAAAATATGCTTTCCGACGTGAGCATCCAATGCACTAAGGACATCGTCCATAATGATGATACCAGCTCTGGAGTAGAACGCGCGGGCTAAGGTAAGTCGCCATTTCTGGCCACCACTCAAGCTGATACCTTGTGCCCCGACTTCAGTTTGATCACCGTCTTCGAAGATCGCAAGGTCCTGTGATAACGCGCATGCTTCCAGTACCTTCTCATATCTGATGGGATCAAATGGGAGGCCGAAAAGGATGTTCTCTTTGATCGTAGCGTTCTCTATCCAGGGAGTCTGAGAGATAAAAGCAATGGCAGTTGGAATGATCCAGTCGGCAGCGGTGGCTTTGGAGTCAAATCGCTGGCTAGAGGAGGACTTTGGTACTTGCACGTAACCGGATAAAACATCGACCTCGCCAAGTATTGCCGCAAGTAGTAATGACTTTCCAGATCCTGTAGGGCCTGAAATCACACTTAATGCATTGTTGGGGAAGTGAAGGTTGAGTTCTCGAAGAGTGAATGGATCTGTTGTTGGATCTGTAGCATCGTGTGGGAAGCTGACAGATGCGTTGTAAAAGGATATAGACTCTCCTGGAGACGTGTTCTCAGGCTTCTCTGGCAAGCGAAGGAAGTTCTGAATTCTGTCGCAGCTGACCTTGGCATTTATAGCTTTGACCATCAAGAACGGAATATGAGATACAAGACCTTCGAGCTGGATGAAGAGACTAATGGCTGTAAATGCGACTGACGGTAACAAATTGCCATGGACCCACGAATAGGTAGCCAAAGACAATGCTGTCAGTACGATGGGTGTGAACTCGGAGCCAATAGACATGTAAAGATTGTCGACTCTTGTTTTCCAGAGCATAGAAAGCTCCTCTTCACGAACTGCTTCGAGCTTTTCAGTCCATTGATCCTCGGTCGCTGAAAATTTGATCTGTCGGATTCCGTTGAGGGCTTCTGTGGTGATTGTTGTCCGCTTGTCGCGAATCTCCATCAAGGCCTTTTGCTTCTTACCATATCGTTCTGCAAGAATTTTATTGATTGGGAAAAGGACTACGATACCCACCATTCCGGCACACAGACTTTGCCAGCCAATGAGGAAGAGCAGGAATGCTACCGTGACTAGGAATTTGCCCGCAGAGTTGACATATTCGGTATTTTGAGCACCGAACGAAGCTGGCAAAGCAGATTAGCACTTCAAGAAGTATCAAAAAAAGAGGGGGTTGGGGACAGCACTGTTTAAGAGCACGAAAAAGAATAATTCATAGCTCCAGGCCCGTTTAAGATATACAACATATCGATGAGAATAGGACTTACCAATCGCCATGCAATCAACTGCGAACATATTGACCACATCTTGCTGTGAAGTTGCTCGTTGTTTTTTGTCCGACGGCTTGGCATCGGTGTCCTTCGTATCCTCATTCTTCGATGACTCCTGATGCTCTTGTCAGATTCCTTCTCGCCATTCCATCATCATCATCATCGCCATCATCAAGGAAGAACTGCACCTTTCTTAGGAAAAGTGACTAGAAGGAATTTGACACATATATCAAATGTCACGGGATAAAACTTGACTTACTTCTTCAGGGGGCTCGCTGGAGTCATTGATCTTGAGCATCTTGGCGTACATGACTCCAGTAAGAATCGATCGAAGCGGAATAACAATGTCTTTCCAAAGAACGTCAGTGTTTGCACATGAAAAATCCAATGCTGAACATACCAGCCATGGCCCACCACATGATTCTGGAGTCGACTATGTGCGAACTCATGGATGCGACCACGATACCCACTACATACTTCCATGAGCCTGGTTCAATCGCATCCGGGTCTGTCCTCGTCTCCAAATATTTCAGCAACTGTAACGTGGCGAAAGCCGGAGCTACGTCAAAGAAATTGGAGAAAAGAATCGACAACCACTGCAGCGTGAGCTGACGTCTGAAAGCCCAGAAAATCTGCACCCAAAGCGGCATACTGTCTTTGATGACGATGTTGTAGAACCGCTCAGTTGCATTCTCGGATCGCACAATGTGATCCATGGCTGGTACATCCTCATTTCCGAACTTCTCCCTCCCAGCGGCGGCAAGAACGTCGGTACACCACTGGAAACTGTATCTGGACCAGAGACTGACAGTAAACTGCAGGTCGACAATCTTTCGATCAGGGCGGAACACTGTTGGACGTCTCTTGATTGAAAAAATTGTTGCCATCAATGCGAGAATTGAGGCCATCTGGAGGCTTGTCAAGATTGTGATGACTGGGGCCCCGTCGTCCAGGAGAGATATCCAAGCAATGCCGACAAGGAGAAAACATGATGTCAGTCTGGACACTGCGCTCTTGAATCGCGCGAGTGGCGCCAGCAGGAGAGCTGTGTCGATGAGCTGCAACGTCAGAAGAAGCTACATGAAGGTCAGTACTCAATGTCATTTTTCTCTTGGGTTATCTCAGAACTCACCCAGGCTGGAAAAAGCAGATAGATTCCGACATGACGAGGGTTCGAGCTGGCAGTGCTGGATCTCGAGTCGATGGCGGTCAAGACAGTGTCTGCAATTGACAGTCCTAATCCTACCAACGCAATCACGAATATCAAGAGGAACTGGATCTTGTTGGAAAATTGATCCGCTGTCTCTGCGCTTGCGACTCCGTCCTCGTCTTCGTAGAGTGCCTGGTCTAGGGGATCCTTCTTGGCACGCCAAGTACCTTTGACAAGGGAGAGTATCGAGGGAATCGTAAAAAAGATGATGAATATCGTCAGCGCGATAGCCACGTCCTCCAAGTGAGGTATTAGACCCATCATGCCATCAGGGTGAGGCAATTGCCCCAATGCGTCAGATGTAGGACAAGACTGCACTCTGCAGTGTTTGAGAGAATGTTGATTGAGGTTGAGAAGTTGAATGTGAGGCGGCTTTTTTTTACGCGTCTTTTCTTATCTGCGCTGCGGCGTCGATTAGCAAGGGGCGTCAGGGATGCAGGAGGGTCTATCCTGCGCTTTTGGGTCCGGCGTGAGTCAGAGAGTGGTTTCGGGGTCTTTAGTTTATGCACGTTTAGAGTAGTGCGCCCAGAAGGGAAGGTAGATCTGAATATTCACAATACTTAGTCAGCCAAAGACACCCAGCGCAGTGGAAGTGCACGTGACAGTAAAGTAAGGGGATTGGTGAAAAGCTGCAGGTACTAGATACTTAATATAGAGAGGGACCAGACCTCAAAGGGTTCTGTATCAGGAACGCTGGAAGTGATACAGTACTGAAGTGTGTTTCAGGGGCTGTGGCGGGCTGCGGGGTATCGCGGGGTTAAGCGACCAGGTACATAAGTAGACGTGCACCCATATGTGATGATAAAGATACTTTACAAATCCAATATTTCTGGGGAAATTTTGTTTATAAGCACGAGTTGTCTTCTCTGGAAAACCAGCTGTATCTCTTTATCAATTACTTCAATATAAGAAGCCATTTTAAAGGCAAGGTTTTCACATTTGGCAGGAGATTTGAACTTGTGGTAAGCTCGGCGTATCGGGTACCCGAGTACCTCATCTCACCTGCCTTCCTGGTTGAAGCACGCTGACGCCTTGCAACCCTCTCGCTGTGGTTGATACTTGTAGCAGTTGGGATTTCTTAATATGCGTATTGAAATGTGATATATAAGTCCTTCTAAGGATGAGAAAGGTGTTTAGGGGGAAAGACTGTATAACTTCTCTCGGTGCACGCCTGCTTAGTCCGATAAAGCCAGCCCAAGCACTCCGCACACTTTCGAGGACTCTCACAGAAATTGCGCATGATATGATGGTACTCGCCGGTAAAGTACCCGTCTCGGCGGTTGCTGTCATAAGCTCGCTTGCACCTTATGTTTAGCGCTCACTGTTGCGAAATTACAGTAAGCGCTCGCCTCGGGACAGTTTAGGCTGTCTCCTCAGAGGTTCAGGCTCTCGCGTGTATAAATTCAAAGCTTACGTCTTAAATGGGAGTTCCTACTACAGACTTCTAGAAAGAATATCAAAATGGCTCATGATAGGAGAATCCAGTACCCAGCAGATCTCGGGACGCAATGTCAGTACCCGTTGAGTTGCGGCATAGCGCTCTGTCTCAATTGTGATTATTGTGTCAACATACCATACCGAGAAGGCTGGTCGTCGTCGAGAAAGGAGTGAAGCAATTGCTGTCAGTTCTTTTGAGAGCGAGTATCTTATTTCTCAGAATGACGCTTTTCAAATAGATCTTCTATTCCATGACATCTCAATTGTTCAAGCAAACTCTCTCATAATAGTCTCGCAGGAATAATGTAAAGCAATCTAAAGAGCTGTGTCTAGGACTCTCTTTCATACGTTCTATGAGTTCAGGAAAGGTGTGAAGACAAACTTTCTTAGCCTCTTCTACCCCGAAAACAACACTCATCAGATCAATACACTTTTCCATTTCACACACAAAACACATTATTCTATATAATTCCATTTAAACTTGCAATTCACACTCAGCCCTGAGGCCGTTCAGTCTTCGATCCGTGAAATACGCAACGCCACAATAGCAAAAGACGTCAAATGCTACTCCGTCCGCAAGAACGTGCCTAGAACGGGAAGGCATTGTCTATTCATTGATCAAAAATTTCAGAAAATGATGCTCATTCCAAGATTTTCCTAGCCAGTGAGTGTGTATTCGCGTGTCCATTTTTGTATGAGACCCTCGTATTCAGGGGAGAGGGTCACGTGGACTTCAGATTCGCGTAGGCACCCGAAAGCAACATGTCGAGGACTCGAACACAGCCTCATCCCCGAACCTTCAACCACCTTTGCAATCACACCTCCGTTTTCGCCCACGAACGAGTCCTGATAGTTTCCCAGCAACTATCACTTCTTACAGCTTACCAGCGCCGTGCTACCCGACTTTAGTACAGAAGGACACAAACCGGACGTATTGAGCTGAGCATCAGGCTAAACCACGTGTCTTGGTTGCAATCATCCCAGCCTGCCTATTCTTACAATGGAACCTCAAAGCACGACTACACACGATGGCTCTAATCCTTATCAGTATACGCCAGTTGACGAGAACAAGCAAGAGATCAGACTCCTGACCCTGCTTCCTGGACAGTTCTCTGCGGAGATCCGCGTATGTCTCGACATCGCCCGTTTCACAAAGGATCAGATTCCCACGTTCGAGGCTATCTCATATACTTGGGGCTCGGCGGAAAACCCTGTCAGCATATTCATTGGGAAATCAAGCAATAAGACTTTGTTGGTCACGCAGAATTTGGCAGAGGCATTGCCATACTTCCGATTCGAGGACAAGCCGCGAGTACTTTGGATTGACGCGATTTGTGTTGACCAGCAGAATCTCGGAGAGAGGGGGCATCAAGTCAAGAGAATGGCCGATATATATTCCAGAGCAGCCAAAGTTCTTATCTGGGTGGGGCCTGAAGCCCAGAATAGTTCTCGCGCGCTCAAATGCGTGGATTTGATTGCATCTAAAGTCAAGTGGGACTACAACACTCAACTACTATTAGCCATCACAGAGGACGTTCATTGGGCAGATCCAAATACTGAGCTATCTCTGGTTCACGAGGAATGGATAGCTCTCTCTCATCTGATAGATCGTCCTTGGTTTGAGCGACTTTGGATTCGTCAGGAGGTTACCCTTGCTTCTGAAGCCGCAACTCTCATGTGTGGTCATCAAACTATCCCATGGACGTCTGTGTGTCATGCGGTAGCCTGTCTTTGGGTCAAGCATAAAGGACGAGCTGACAGAGCGTTTATTGAGCATTTCCAGACACGGTTGCGAATTATCGTCGACTTGTGTTATACAAAGCGAGGAATGGTGCGAGACCTTATCGCCTCCACCAAGCATTGCGTGTGTTCAGACCCACGGGACAAGATATACGCGTTGTTGTCATTAATGTCGGCACAGATGGCCTGCAAAATTGAGCCAGATTACACGAAGAGTGTACATGAAGTCTACCGAGATACAGTACTATCGACTATCCGGACCACTCAGTTCTACAATCTTGATATTTTGACTACTGTTGACGCAGACGAACATGGGCAGAGATTTTCATCTTGGATTCCTGATGTATGCCCAAATTTTCCTTATCCAGCTCAACAGAAGTCGTGCAAAGCATCCAACATGTAGCCAGACTGCTCAGCGACAGTCTGGTGTTCCAGCAGGAGCATTATTATCACTAACAGCCATTCTTACAGCTATCCTCTCCTCGCAGAGCTGATCCCTTAACACTTAATCTTGCTTCAAGCAACACAATGCATACCATACCTCTAGAAACAAATCGACTTGGCCTCACTGTCGAAGGACTTCTTATTGGAGTAGTCGAAAAGGTGCATTTGATGATGCCCTCTTTCGAGTTATATTCCACGATCTCAGATATTCAAAATCTGAAACGGATTGCCACATTCGCGCTGTCCTTGGAATATCCACTCCAACAACAAGAAATCCATGAACATCAACTCAATGCCTTTTGTAGGACCATCATCATAAATGATGTGCGCGAACGATTCTCGCCTGAAGTAGATGCGCTACCTAGCGTGACCCAGATTCAAGAATTGATGAAAGCCTTGCTACGATCGCCGCCAGAATTTGAAAGCACTATCGTGAGGATGTGGCCAGCCTTCTTGAGAATGCTATTGCCACTCGCAGAAAGCTATTGCAAGGGTCGATCATTCTTTGTGAGCCGCGAAGGGAAATTTGGTCTCGGGCCCTACAACACGAAGCCCGGCGATCTTGTCGCCATCTTACTTGGATGTCGAACACCCATGGTGCTACGAGCATGCAGCGATGATGGATATAAAGTCATTGGCGAAGCATATTATGATGGCTTTACGGACGGAGAAGCTTTGCTCGGTTCAATTCCTCAGCCATATGTCGTTCGCTACAGATTTGACGGCACCCAATTCTGGTACTGGAATTACTTGAACGAAGAAACTGGTCTTTTCCAGGCAGAGGATCCGCGATTGGGGCCATTATCACCAGGGTATAGTGTTCGATCCCATCCGGGGGAAGACTTTTTCCAGTGGATCGTGAACGATAGCGATGAAACTGGCAAGCGGGTGTACCCGGACCCAAGGCTAACCTCGGAGGCGCTGAGAAAGAGAGGAGTTCCCCTGCAAGAAATTTTGTTGATCTAATTTCAAATATTGAAGGTCGCTTCCTCAACAGTCACGAATATCACTTTCAGGTCCTCGTTATAGTCCTCGTCATATGTCAAGACCATCTCCTCTTCGAGTTCCTTGCACTTAAGACATGGTCTCTTAAGTGTCTATCCAGTCGTTTAATCCACACGAGATAAAGTTGGTAGGAATATGCGTAGCTTTTAGGTTCTACGAGGAGTGCGGGGTAGTGCGGGGTAAATTTACAGTCTGAGAAATACACCGCGTTCGCCCTTTGATGGCAAGGGTCATTTCTCGTTTCATAATACTGCTTTGGCTGTTCGTATTGTGCATAAGTGTTACCTTGTAATTTGGAATACTCTGACGTCCGAATCAAAATCGCTTCTTTGCAATAGACAGCTCTTCTTTTTAGGCTTCGGGGAAGGTTACAACGGTGTGGGGCATTTGCGGCGTAAGCACATCAGACCTTCCTGAAACAGATCCCTGGAATGATGCTGCCTGGTTGATCGACAGCTTGCGATACGCGTAAAAATCCTTATCACGACTGTATTTGAAAAACTCCGAAGACATACAGGATGATTCTCACGACCGGAGGAATTCATTAAGTCATTACACAATTTTACAGAATGCTCTCGCAGCTTTTAGCTCTGGCATGGGCCCCTTTAGTCCTCTCGAGCTTCCCACCTGAGCCAAAGGGAGTAAAAACAATCAAATCCAAGTACCATGAAGGCGTCACAATATCTTACAAGAAGGTCAATCCAGAGCTCCGAGACAGATCAGTGATTGTGCTAATCAGCCTTGCAGCCGGGGCTCTGCGAGACGACTCCAGGAGTCAAGAGCTACAGTGGTTATGTCCACCTTCCGCCTGGGCTTCTCTCAGACATAAATGGGGAAGAGCAAGATTATCCAATCAACACGTGAGAAACACAATCGTGCTACAAATTGTTGTTGTTACTAACCATAGACTTCAGATTCTTCTGGTTCTTCGAAGCAAGAAAGGATCCCCACAATGCTCCATTGTCAATCTGGCTTAACGGCGGTCCTGGAGGCTCGTCCTTGATGGGTCTTCTCCAGGAAAACGGCCCATGCTTTATCAACTCTGACTCAAACTCCACCATTCTAAATCCTTGGTCCTGGAATAATGAGGTCAACATGCTTTACCTCGATCAGCCAGCCCAAGTCGGCTTTTCTTACGATTTCTTGACAAATGTCACAGTCAATTTAGCTTCGTCAGATGAAGAGGTCAATCGAGTTCACCCAGCTAACTTTACGGACGCAATCCCAAAACAGAACAACACTTTCCTCGTCGGGACGATGGGTAGCCAGTCGTTGAACACGACTGCAAATACCACGGTGCATGCAGCTCATGCATTGTGGCATTTTGCACAAACTTGGTTCTCGGAGTTCCCAGCATACAAGCCCCACGACGATCGGGTCAGTCTTTGGACTGAGAGCTACGGAGGTCACTACGGACCAGGATTCTGGAGATTCTTTCAAGAGCAGAATGAGAGAATCAAAAATGGCACGATCAAGGAGAAAGGTACTCATTACATTCATCTAGATACACTCGGTCTGATCAACGCCTTCCTTGATGAAATCGTTCAGCTTCCGTCTTTCACGGAGGTTCTGTATAACAATGTGAGATCTCACACCCGCCCAGCGAGTTTTTCATACTTAATGAACATCCAGACATATGGAATCCAGTTGATTACCAAGGATGAGTACGATAACCGCACTGATCAATGGTATAAGATTGGCGGATGCAGAGAGCGATTGCTCAAATGCCAGAACCACGCAAGGAAAGAGGACCCTGATTGGCGCGGAAACGTTCCTTCAGTGATAAAATGCTTCAAAGACTTCGAAAGTTTATGCCCGGCTATCAAAGAAATCGCCAGTGGATATCCCAAGGAGAAAGATGTATATTTTCCTGTGCCACATTTCCAGTGCACACTCCTGACGCGTATAGTTTGGAATCTATGACATTGCTCATCCCTACGCAGACCCAACACCAGAGCCTTGTAAGGTCAATTCTTGTGACGAATATTAGGCGTTCATGCTGATCTCGAAATAGATATGCACGGATTCCTCACCCAAGCCTGGGTCCTCGAAGCATTAGGTGTCCCAGTCAACTACTCTTCCGCTTCCTACGCAGTAGGTCAAGCATTCGACAACACTGCGGACTTTGATCGAGCGGGCTCCTCAGAAGCAGTTTCATATCTCCTCGATAGCGGTGTTAAAGTTCACATGGTTTACGGAGATCGCGATTTTGTCTGCAACTGGATTGGTGGCGAAGCTGCTTCGCTCGCAATCGACTACTCTGGGAGCAAACACTTCAAGCATGCTGGATATGCACCGATCCTCAGTTCCGAAGGTATTGGTGGCTTTGTACGCCAGTATGGCAATTTCTCGTTTTCAAGAGTGTTTCAAGCTGGCCATGAAGGTAAGTAAATATATACCCTGATTGCCTTTCTCAGAAATCTTACTTTGTCTCAGGTCCATGGTACCAACCAGAACTCTACTACAAGATTTTCATGCGCGCTATGTTCAACAAAGATATCGCTACCGGTCTTATACCAGTGTTCGATCACTTGACTACGATTGGACCTTCCTCGACGTTCCCTGTAAAGAACAAAGTTCCCGAGCGTCCTGAGCCGAGATGTTACGTTCTCAACCCAGGGACGTGCACGCCTGAGCAATATGCTACTGTATTAAATGGGACAGCAATTGTAAAGGACTTCATCGTCATCGGAAACGTTGAGGATAAGGCTCCTGAGGAGGGACTTACGGGCGGCAAACAACGAGTCATAGGTACTTCGGGGCAGCCTGAGCTTTAAAAGCTTATTTGGGACAACACTAAGAGGGGATATAAATCCCGCAGGCGTATAACAGATGCCGCAACTCATCCATGGGCGATCCTCAAGTTTTGAAGTGCTCTGCGTTTAAGGACAGCAAGTCGGAGTTATTCTCAGTTTCCCCTCAGCACTCTCAAAACGCCTACTCGACTTTACTTGGTGTATTATAAAATGCTTAAGTGGCCAGCTTTGCCCCTGAGATAAGCGAGACTGACCTCCGACTCAATTTCTTGGTAACAAAAATTGATTCTCATCTTTCTTGAGTACCTGCGGACTTTCACTTCCCTCTCATTGTTCTAATGTGAAACCTGTCCAACCAGAACATCAGCCAAGAAAGTGTGATGCATGTTGCACCACCACGGATCTCTCCGTTATGCAGCACATCGTATTTGGCTTAGACACTTTCTTGCCAGTCAGCCACAAAAGGGCCGCCCCAAAATCCTCATCTCTCTTCTACACGATAGAGCTCCATCCTTCTCCATCCGCTCAGATGCCAAGACTACGGAGTCTTCTTGTGCTCTCTACCTGCTCACTCGTCGCACTGGCGACATCTGATGGTGGAGGAGCTGGCACCAAAATCCTATCTCCCACATATCAATCCAGCCACCTCACATTCAACGAGTGGGTTACACTTTACACACTATGCTTGGCACCGCTCATCGCGCATATTGTTGCTGGAGTTCCCACTATCGTCTACCTGTCACAAGATCGACCTACCTGGCACCAAAGACTCGGCCTCTTTAACCCAACAACAATCTTATGGCGCTATTTCGCAATAGCCGATCGTCGTCTGAGAGCCAAACGCTGGAGCCCCGCCAATCTATCCTCGAGCAATGTATACTTCTGGACACGCACCGGCTGGGACGGATCCGAAGCACTGACACGGAAGAGTCAAGCGTATTGCATATTATTACCTCGAAGTAAGCATGCGACCTTAGCCTCGTGGAGCACAGTGAAGACGATCATTGTTGCATTACAAGGAGCGGACTCTTTCTATTATATTCTCTGGAGCGACTTCGGCAAAGACCCGATGGCAAACGGTAACAACGGTGCCAACTTCACGTCTGCTCTTTCGGTTGGGACATTGTTCTCTCCCCTGGCTATTTTTGGCCTGCTAAGACTCGTCGCTTGCTTTTGGTTGACTGAGGACTTTGTCTATGTCAACTGTGAGGAAGTTCAGACGACCGTGAGAAGATTGAACACGGAGAGAAAGCAGGACCACGATCAAGATGGGATCCAACTTGTGCCTTTGCATATTCGGGCGCGCAATTCTTCAACAATGATAGATGAACTGTCTTTGGACCTCTTGGATTTGGGTACTGGAGAAGATTACCGACCTCCCAACACTTGGCCGAGCATGGTGCTCCGAACACTCTTTCTTCTCCCTATTGTGGCTCTTATCATCCTATGTACATCAAGCTTGGTTCCTACTTCTGGGGGGTTTGCAGATACTGCTACTGTGTTTGGCTTACTCTTATTTTACGACATCTTTCTCGTAATCACCCTGACCGTCTTGGGATATTATTTTATTCGAGGCCGCAACACTACTACAGTCTTGCCCTGTACCTCTTCTCTATGGTATCAGATTTACAGTAGCATACTCTTCGCCTCCATGCTCGTCCTTGTTATCATCGCTTCACTCGAAACCTGGAAGTCGCCGTGCGGATTCTATACGACCTTCCCCAGCAATATCAATTGGTGCGGCACTACAATTTCATCCGCGCAGAACACTACAGACGGGGTCTTTGGAGTCGCTGTCACTGGGAACATGACCACTAATTTGGGTGCCAGTTTCGTCCAGTCACCAGAGGAAATGAGCATTCTTTATTTCTCCGGCTCGTGCCTAGGCTACTTTCATTGGAATGATAATTTCACGGGAGCAGAAGGGTTTCGATTTGTAAACACTTCAGACAAGTACTCTTTCTTGTGATAAAGCGGATGCGCCATATCCTGTTACCACGTCTCACATAAATTGTCTCTTGCTCAAACATCAGGTAGGACGTGTTCCGTATGATTCTTGTGCTATAGGAAAGCTTGCTTGTGGTAGATAATGATAAAACTACATTCTTTACGTCTGAGGATGAAATTCCGTTTACTTTTCGGCTCTGAGCTCCCTTCAAAATATAAAGAAGCGCAGGAGCCTTCTCAACCACTCACACTCACAAT
>Ga0302140_10004860_pt1 | contig 17078 bp, 21 predicted proteins | sample I_Bog_E1_1_FD_202095 | JGI IMG/M metagenome (GOLD analysis project Ga0302140, IMG submission 202095) | Peat permafrost microbial communities from Stordalen Mire near Abisko, Sweden - I_Bog_E1_1 | ecosystem: Environmental > Terrestrial > Soil > Wetlands > Peat | place: Sweden: Abisko, Stordalen... | reverse complement strand
CCGTGCGGGGGGATGGCGTTCGCGTTCAACAGTCTTTGGGTTCCCGATTGCGGGAAGGGCAATGTTCTGCGGCTCGATTCGCGCAGCCTGAAGGTGACCGCTACGATTCCCTCGGGCGCGTCGGACCGCAAGGGCAACATCGCCGCAAGTTCCGACAGCGTTTGGATCCTGAGCGACGATAAGACTACGCTTTCGCGCATCGACCCGGACCAGAACATGGTGGTGGGCGAGTTCCGGCTCACGTCGGACTGCGGGAACATGACGTTTGGGGAAACGGCGCTCTGGCTCACATGCCCGGCGGAGAACAAGGTGATTCGCGTCAATCCCAACACCAGCCTGGTGGAGAAGACCATCGATGTATCCGGTAAACCGGAGGCGATCGCGATCGGCGAAACTTCTGTTTGGGTGCTTTGCGGCAAGGATGGTAAGGTCGACCGCATCGACCCGAAGACGAATAAGGTTTCAAAGACGATTGACTTGGGAGTTCCGAATATCGAAGGGCAGATTGCGATCGGAGACAGTGCGGTCTGGGTGACGATGACCGGCTTCCCGCTCACGAGGATCGACCCGGTTGCGGAGACGGTGGTGCAGCAGTTTTATGGCGAGGGCGGCGGCGCGATTCAGTTCACCGCGGGGCAGGCAACTGCCATTTGGCTTTCGAATCTGAATAACGGCACGCTGTGGCGCATTGACCCGAAGCGCGTGCTCGCGACACTTGCCGAATAACCCGCGGAATAACCCAGGCGGAATAAAACAACATGAAAATCGAGAAGACATTCATCGCAATGGCGGGTCTCGCCATTGGAGCTTTTGTGGGCCTTGCTCAGCAGCCGCCCGCTGCGACGCCGCCCCGCGAAGGCCAGCCGCCGCCGCAGGCAGAGCAGAAGAAGCCACGTCCGCGCCGCCCGCCGCCGCCCGGAGTGAGTACGCCCGGGGTGAAGCGCGAGATGACGACGATCACGCCGGTTGCGGTGTTTACTACCGGCGGCAATCCCGACTGGCAGGCTCTTACCGACGATGCGGTGTGGGTCTCGGCCGGTCAGCTCGATACGATTTTCCGGCTCGATGTGAAGACGAACGAAGTGGCCGCGAAGGTGGTGGTCGGCAAGCGGCCCTGCTCGGGGCTGATTGCGGGCTTTGGCAGCGTCTGGGCGCCGAGTTGCGGCGATAAGACTTTGGGGCGCGTGGATCAGAAGACCAATACTCTTGTTGCCACGATTCCCGTGGGTCCCGCGGAAAGCGAGGGCGGAATAGCGGCCAGTTCGGATGCGATCTGGCTGGTGACGGATAAGGCAGGTAAGATGTCGCGGATCGATCCGAAGACGAATGCTGTCGCCGCCACCATCGATGTGCCGGCAGGTTCCGCCTCGGTGATTTATGGGGATGACGCGGTGTGGGTGACAACGCCTGGCGCGAACATGTTGACGCGGGTGGATGCGAAAACGAACAAGGTGACCGACTCGATCGAAGTCGGCAAAGGCCCGCGGTTCGTGACTTATGGCGCGGGTTCGGTCTGGACTTTGAACCAGGGGGATGGGACCATCTCCCGAGTGGATACGAAGACCCGGAAGCTGGTGGTCAATATTGAAGCGGGCATGCCGGGAAGCGGCGGCGAGATTGGGTTTGGGTTAGGACACATATGGGCTTCAATCCCGCAGATTCCGATTGCGGAGATCGATCCGGCGACGAATACGGTGATTCGTCAGTGGACCGGCGCCGGCGGGGATTCAATTCGCGCTGGACACGGTTCGGTGTTTCTTTCGAACCTGAGCGCCCACAATGTGTGGCGCATTGATCCCTCGAAGTTCGAGTAACGCCTATTCGTTATCGGCGCGGGCTTTGCGCCCCAGATAGCCGCCATGGTGGCGGAGCCCGAAATCGTGTTTCGTGAAGCCCTTCAGTTCCATGAGCACCAGCGCGAGCGCATCGCTTATCGCGAGCATCACGGCGATGCTGGCGCTCGGCGTTAACCCATGCGGGCACGGTTCGTGCACGATGCCCATATCGACGACGATATCGCTGAGGTCGCGCAACTCGGATTCGGGATGAGAAGTGACGGCGATGACGGTGCGGAGACCGATGTGCCGACCGAGCCGAATCATCTCGATCACTTCGCGAGTCTTGCCGCTGGTGGAAAAAGCGACGATGGAATCTTCAGGACCTACGAAACCGAGGTCGCCATGGGCGGCTTCGCCGGGATGAAGGTAGGCTGCGGGAGTGCCGGTAGAGCAGAGAGTGGAGGCGAATTTTCTGGCGATGTGGCCGGCTTTGCCGATGCCGGTGGTGAGGACTTTACCCTGGGAATCCCGCAACGCGAGAACGGCTCGCTCGAAATCCGGTGTGACGCATACCGCAGAGATGGCGGCAGCCTCAGCGGCCAGGACTTCCGACATGCGCTGCTGGATGTTGAGGGACGCCAGAGTTACTTGGTTTGACCGGTAACGGTCTTAACGCGCGCGTGCAGGCGCCTCTTGTACCGGGCAGCCGTGCCACTCTTGATATAACCCTTGCGGGCGGCTTTATCGAGAAGCGAGAAGGTGCTTGCCATGGTGGCGGTGAGATCGCCGTGGTCTTTTGCCGTGAGCGCTTTGCGCATGGCGCGAATCTGGTTGCGAAGGCGGGTCTTCGCCACGCGATTGAAGTCGGTGCGGCGTTCGGTCTCGCGCACTCGCTTCAGGGCGGAAATGTGATTAGCCATAATTATCGAATTTCCAGCATAGCATGGCGTTTTGAACTTTTCGGGCGCCACCTGCGTACTCCTGCATGGAAGGCGATGCTGCGATGCTGAAGTTTCTGGTGTGGTGCCTGCTGTTTGTTGTCTGCTGGCCCCTTGCGCTGATTGCGCTGTTGCTCTACCCGGTGGTTTGGCTGCTGTTGCTTCCTTTTCGCATTGTGGGTATCGCGGTAGGCGGCGTGCTTGAGCTGGTTTGGGTTCTGGTGACGCTGCCGGTACGACTGGTTCGGGGAATTGTCTGAAAAAGCTCGTGGAATTGTCTGAAGAACAGGATTAAAAAAATGGAAACGACGTTCGATACGATCATTGAAGAAATCAAAGTTCTGAGCCACGACCTGGCTGAGAAGGTCAAGTCGCTGATTCACGAAGGCAACGTGAATCGCGTCATCATTAAGGACGAACACGGCAACACGTTCGTTGAAATCCCGGTGACGGTGGCGGCGGTCGGCGCCGTATTCGCCCCCATTCTGGCGGCGGTGGCGGCGATTGCGGCAATGGCATCGAAGTTTACCGTGGTCGTCGAGAAAAACGCGCCGAAAGAGGCTCCTCCGAAGGAAGAGCCGAAAGCCGACACCGCTACCCACGTGTAAGCAGTTCACGTGTAATCAGTTCTCTCCGGGCCTGCCAAAGGGTGCCGCCGAAGGCCGCCAGTACGATGACGGCGCCTCCGGCGAGCACCCGGACGGCGGGCTTTTCTCCCTGCAGCAGCCAGGTCCACGCGGGATTGAAAACCGGCTCGACGAGCAGCAGTGTGGCCGCTTCGAACCCGGGCACACGGCGAATGGAGCGGGTCAGGAAGACATAGGCCAGCGCGACCTGAAAAACCCCCAGATAAAGAACCACTATTGCATCTTTCGGCGCCGCGGCGCTTACGGGCAGCGCCATCGGCAGGCAGACCAGGAATGCGATCAGATTGCCTGCGATCACGGTCGAGGTGGCGGCGCTGCCCTCGGGATCGTGCTTGCCCAGCCAGCGCAGGCCGGTGATCGTCCATGCCCATGAGAAGCCCGAGAAGAGGGCAATCCCGTCGCCGGCTGAAACTCCGTAGCTCGTGCCCGCCCCTCGCGACCCGGAAAGAAGCAGCAGGATTCCGGCGGCGATCGCAGTGAAGACCGCGAGGTCGGCCTTCCGGATCTTTTCGCGCAACACCAGGGGCCCGAGAACAAGCAGATAAAGCGGCGCCGTCGCCTGCAGGAATATCGCGTTGGCCGATGTTGTGAGCTTATTGGCGGCGACGAAGGCGATCAGGGTCGCAGCGTACGCTATACCCACCGCGAATGTTCGCCACGTCCACTTGCGCCTGGCCTCGGGCAAGAGCGCGGCCATGCACAGCGCCGCAATTCCCGATCGAAAACTTGCAATCTGCCACGAGGTGAGCGAGCATGCCTTGATGGCCGCACCGCCTGTCGAGAACAGGAAGGCCGCCAGAAACAACTGCAGCCGGTTGCGCGCCCGCGAAGTTTCCAACTCAATATAGTGACATCCGGTGCCACCGAATAACATGAAATGAAGGGAACCGGGGTTAGGTAGCGCCCGTAGTCACCGCAGGAAGTGAGCGCGTTGCGAGTCATCATTGAAAAGCCGGAGCTGGACCCGTTTATCGAAGCGCGCGTGCGGCGATGGAGCCCGACGGTGCATTACCTGTCCCAGACCGAGGTGCATGTTTATGCGCTGGCGATTGCGGCGAGCGTGCTGCTCAGCTTTTACCCGTTCCTGATCGTAATGGTGACTCTGCTGCACGACGTGCTTCATTTGAAAACGGCCGAGGCCGCGCTGTTCTTTGCGCTGCGCGATTATTTCCCTGCCGAACTGGCGGAGCAAATTCAGAAGAACCTGACCAAGGTGACGCGCGAGCGTTTCCAGGTGACTTCACTGGTGCTGCTGCTGTTTACGGCTAACGGGATTTTCGAACCGCTCGAAGTGGCCCTCAACCGCGCCTGGGGCGTCACCAAAAATCGTAGCTATCTGCACAATCAAATCCTGAGCCTGTTTATGATTCTGCTTTGCGGCGGCCTGGCGCTGGGGTCGATCGTTCTGACCGCGCTCAATCCGGACTTTGTGAAAGGCGACCTGCTGAAAACGTTCGCATTCAAGATTGCCGCCGTTCCGATCACGATCCTTTCGCTGTTCCTGACCTACTGGATTCTGCCGAACCGGCGGGTTCCGGTGGCGCGCGTGATCCCCGTGGCCGCAGTAGTGGGACTCGGGATGGAAGTGCTGAAGTATGTTTTCCTGAAGGCGTGGCCGTGGCTGAATGCGAAATTCCGGAACGAGTACGGGGATGTTTTCAAGTATTCGATTTCGGTAATTGTGTTCAGTATGCTGACTTCGTTTCTGGTGCTGGCGGGGGCGGAATGGTCGGCGCGTCCGGTTGGGTTATCCGAGAAAGAAAGGGCGCCCGGTCAGTCTCTCCGAGCGAACTGATTCATCAGGCTGAGATCGAATTCCGGCCGGTTTTCGCGACTCATCTTCATCTCGTACATACGGGTATCGGCTGTGTTTCGAAGCCGCTGAGCCGATTCGCCGTCAACCGGATAAAGGGCTATTCCGACGCTGACCAGCGGCCTGATCGAAATCCCTGCGACGTCGAGGGGAAGCGAGGCTCGGGCAGTCAACCGGGCGGCGACTTCCTGCGCTTCGGCAAGTCCAGTTACGTTTTCCAGCACCGCCACAAACTCGTCGCCGCCGACGCGAGCTACCATTTCATGTCCCCTCATCACCGACCGAAAGCGGCGGGCCAGTTCTTCCAGCACCAGGTCGCCGGCGGCATGGCCGAGTGTGTCGTTGATCGGTTTGAACTGGTCGAGATCGATGACGAGGACCGCGCACGAATTCCGGTTTCTCCGCGCCCCGCTCAGAGCCGCCTCGAGGTGCAAGTCGAGCGACCGGCGATTCGGCAGATGGGTCAGCGGATCCGACAGCGATTGAGCCAGAAGCTGGTCGTGCAGATCGTGATGCTCCAAAGCGAGGGACAGGCACTCGCGGCACGTCTGAAGCAAATCGTCGGCAGGAGCCGAATCCATAAAAACCTCGGCATGCAGCGCAGCCGAGCCCGAGGTGACTTCAATGATCGCGCACCGCGACGAGTCGGGTTCCGAACCCAGCCACTTCCATTCGCCGCGGCAGCATATGCCTACTGTCGCGTGAGCCATCGGGTATCGGCTCTCAATCATGTGAGACAGCGCTGCCGCGATATCCTCGAGCGGCGCGTTGCGGCCAATCAGTTCCAGCACCCCGCTTCGCTCCTCCTGAAGCGCCGCGGTCTGCGAGAGCAAGGCCGTCTGGCGGCGAACGCGTGCGCGAAGCGTGAGCGCCCACAGCGTACACAGCGCCGCAATGCCGCCGAGCGCCAGAGCGCTCCAAAGAAAGCGAGCGCTGTTGAGCCAGGGGCCGGCGTTGAGTACCGTGACATCCTCCGGCGCGCGAATCAGCAGCCGAAAGCCCACCGGCGTACGCATCCGGTCAACCTGCACTTCATAGATGCCCGTAAGTTCGAGCCGCGCCCCGGAGCCGATTTCGGTCAGGGAGCGGGCCGTACCCGGGGCCTCCGCCGTGAAACGGATTCCCCCGTCTTCAAGAGACATTGCAACGCCGTTTTCCGATTCATGGGCTTCAATCAGGCGCGCCCGAAGCCTGACCAGCAGCAGGTTATCGTCGCCGTATGACAATTGCGAAGCCCGGCGTACGAGCGGCTCGAGCGGCTCCGGCATTCCGTTCCTCAGCACCACCGCATCGCTGAGGACGGGGCCGAACTCGGCCGGCACGGCAAAACCCGAGACGTCCAGACGGGTTCCCACCGGTATCTTTGCCTTATCCGGCGTCTCGATTCGAAGCGCCTGATCGCGGTCCTGAAGAATCAGGAATTCGCCCGGGCGCTGCACCGTCAGAATTCCGCTGACTTTGATCCGGTGCGACCAGTCCTGCCGCAAACCCCAGCGGAAGATGTCGCCGATCGGAGTAATGGGGCCACTCGCGGGGCTGGCCGAGGGCGGTCTCAGAATCGTAATATCTTCGAGCCTGTTTACTACTACGTTTGCGCCAAGCGCCTGGCGCCGCTGGTTGTACTCCACGCCCACAATGCCCGCGGCGCGCACGGTGGCGTCGACGAATTGCGTCGCATCGAGGCTGATTCCTTTCGCCACGGCCACATGCACCGTGCCCGGGTTGATGTCGATCACCATAAAAACGCCGGCGCCGTCACCCAGAGTTCCGGGAGTTGTCGCCCGCACCACGCCACGAATTTCGACGAACCGGTTATCGAGTTCGCCGGAAGCCAGTTCCCGTGCATTCGCCGGATAAGGTTTGGGCATGCCCGACCAGCCGGTAACTTCAATTGACGAACCGACAATCATCGGAGCGAATCGGCCGGGATTGGTTTTTCCGCGCACCACCACCCGCTGGCCGACGGAAATCAGCGGGGAGTTGCCGGGCAGCCCGACATAAATACCGTCGTCGCCGTCCTGCACGTTAATCCCATAGGGCCAGCCGCCGACACCTGTAACCACCGCCTCCGCAACCACCGGCAACCCCTTTGCCGCCTGTTCGGGGGCCATGTGGTGAACGGCGCCGATCGAGGTCATGGTCTGGCAAAGAGCGGTTCCCGAACACATCCCGATTATTCCGATTCGAAAGATCAGGAACCGGAATCGCGATTGGGGAAGGTTCTGGTTGCTGTTCATCGCCGCGGATGAGGCCGCACTTGTCCTATCGACGGAAACGGGCAAACCCTTTAGGGCCTGCTATTTGATGCGGTAGACGATTCCGTCTTCGACGAAGCGATCTCCGATCATCTGTAGCCCCAGACGCATTCCTTCCACGAATTTGGCCTTTCCAAAGGTTCGGCGCAACTCACGGATAAAAGGATCTTTCATTTCGAGAATCATCAGCGTGGGTGTCTGCCGATATGAAATCCCTGCGGCCGTGAGCGCGTCGTGGACCAGACCGTAGGCGTCCCTGGGACCCGCTTCGTCGAGTCGCCTCGAAGCAAGCACGAATCGCCAGTCTTCGTACTCCTGGGGATAAAGCCACATGGCTACACTGATCGCCAGGTCGGCTTGATCGAGTGCGGCGACCATTCTCGTTCCTATTTCCAGTTCCGACGCTACCAGTGCAGTCTTAACCATGCCATCACTCCGTGCTTCCTGTTCCCAACCGCTTCTATCAGGGCTCCTGCCCGATCCGCACTGTACCTGACATACCGGCTTTGCTCCGACCACCGCTGGACGACATCCCAATTATTGCGAAACTGTGGCTCTAAGTCCACCCGCGCTTTCAGACCCGCTTCGAGTTTTGCGAGCGTCACCAAGTCCCTGAGGTTGTGTGTGTAGCTGGCCTGGGCGAGAGCCTTGTCGGGGAAATCATACCGTTTGGTCCTTTTCGCAATACAAGCCTTCAAAGCACACTCCACCGCATACCCCGCCAGATAATACGCTCCATCCGGAAGCCCTGCCTTCAGCAGCGCTTTCGCTTCACGAAGCCGAACCCGCGCTATCGCCTGCAGATCGTCGCGATTCACCTGACCCCATGGTAGCCGCAGTTAAACTATCGAAGAGATGCCCATCCGGATCGTTCCCGCCGCGGCTTCCGACGTCGCCATGATCCTTGAGATGATTCGCGGCCTTGCGGAATACGAAAAGCTCCTGGACGTTTGCACGGCCACCGAGCCGCAGCTCCGCGAAACGCTTTTCGGCGAACGCCCCGCCGCCGAGGTAGTACTCGCTTACAACGGTGACGAGTGTGTCGGCATGGCCCTGTTCTTCCCCAACTACTCCACGTTCCTCGCCAAACCGGGGCTCTACCTCGAAGATCTCTTCGTCAAACCGCATGCCCGAGGTCAGGGCGCCGGGGCAGCCCTGCTCACCGAACTCGCCCGAATTGCCAAACGCCGCGGCTATGGCCGAGTCGAATGGGCCGTGCTCGACTGGAACGAGCCCTCGATCGCCTTCTACAAAAAACTCGGCGCCGTCCCCATGGACGAATGGACCACCTACCGCCTCGCCGGAGACGCGCTGGATCGGCTGGCATCCGGCTCATCTGATATCCTGTCGGTTTAGGAAAATAAACAGCGCGCCCGGCCAGCTCGGCCAGTCAGGCGCGCCCTTTTGCACGTCCGGAGTTCTCTCAACATGTCAGGTCATTCAAAGTGGGCGACGATTAAGCACAAAAAAGCCGCCACCGACGCCAAGCGCGGCAAGATCTTCACTCGCCTTATCAAAGAAATTCAGATCGCGGCCCGATCCGGGGGCGACCCCGACGGCAACCCGCGCCTTCGCACCGCCATCGTGGCCGCTAAAGGCGTGTCGATGCCTGCCGACAACATCAAGAAAGCCATCATGCGAGGCACCGGCGAACTGGAAGGCGGCCAGATCGACGAGATCATGTTCGAAGGCTACGGCCCCGGCGGCGCTGCCGTGCTGGTCTCAGTCGCCACCGATAACCGCAACCGAACCGTCAGCGAGATCCGCCACATGTTCTCGAAGAACGGCGGCAACCTCGGCGAACAGGGCAGCGTCGCCTGGATGTTCGAGCGCAAGAGTCAGATCGTTGTGGAGAAGGAACAGGCCGACGAAGACAAGCTCATGGGCATCGCGCTCGAGGCCGGCGCCGAAGACCTTAAAGACAGCGGCGATTCGTGGGAAGTGATTTCAGACCCTACCAGCCATGAAGCCGTTCTCGAAGCCATTCAGAAGGCCGGCATCGAAACGGTGTCGGTCGAAGCCGTCGCGATGGTGCCGAAGAATCTGATGAAGCTCGAAGGCCGCAACGCCTCTGGCATGATGAAACTCACCGACGCGCTCGAAGAGCATGACGACGTGCAGAACGTTTACTCCAACTTCGACGTCGACGAGGAAGAAGTCGAAAGCGTGGCTTAAAGAATGAGTGGCCGCATGCGTGTGCTGGGAATCGATTGCGGCACGGAGCGGACCGGCTACGGAATCATCGATTCGGATGGCCGCATTCATCGTCTTGTGGCAGCGGGCTGCATCCGGTCTTCGGCTCGCGATGCTCTGGAACTCAGGCTTCTGAACATCGCGGCGGGACTGCGCGGGCTGTTCACCGAGTTCCGTCCCGATTACGCCGCGGTGGAAGAGGTCTTCTTCGCAGTGAATGCGCGGAGTGCGCTGAAGCTTTCGCATGTGCGCGGCGTGGCCCTCCTTACGGTCGCCGAAGCGTCTCTGGAAGTGGCCGAGTATTCGCCGCTTGAAGTCAAGAAGAGCGTGGTCGGTTATGGCCGCGCGGAGAAATCGCAGGTCCAGCAGATGGTGGCATCGATACTGCGGCTCGCCGAGCCGATCGCGTCGGAAGATGCCAGCGACGCCCTTGCCATTGCGATCTGCCATGCGCACCATATCCCGCTGCTGGCCCGAAAGGTGGGGGCATGAGGATCGCGGTGTTACTGTTCGCGCTGCCGCTGATGCTGGGGGCAGAACCGAAGATCACGTTCTCGAAATCCTTCCCCGGCAGCGTCCCGCCGTACGTTGAAATCACGGTGGATCGGGCCGGCGCCGCTGAGTACAAGGAAGATCCGAAAGACGAAAGCCCACTCAAATTCGAGCTTCAGGCGGAAGAAGCGGGCGCGATTTTTTCCCTCGCAGACCGTCTCGATCGTTTCACCCGCCCGATTGAATCCGGCCTCAAGGTGGCCAACATGGGGCTTAAGACTTTCCGTTACGATGCGGGAGATGGCGCGTCCCACGAAGTGAAGTTTAATTACTCAGAGGATCCGGAAGCCAAAACTCTGCTCGACTGGTTTGAACGTATCGCCGAAACCGAACGGGCTCTCATCGACCTTGAGCGCGCGGTCCGCTTCGACAAGCTGGGCGTGCAGGATGCCATCATTCGAATCGAAGTGGCGCGCGATCAGAAGCGTCTGATTGCGGAAAAGCAATTCCTGCCTCTGCTGGATCGCGTCGTGAAAAACGAAAGCTACCTTCATATGGCACGGGAACGCGCGGCGGCACTCACCGAAAGTATCCGAGCATCCCGATGAAGCGGCTTTTGTTCATCCTTGCGGCGGGCACGGCGTGGGGCCAGGTTACCGCGCAGGACCTCGCGCAGCAGGAACAGCTCGAGCTGAGTAAGGCTGTCACGGACGCGGGCAACAGCCCTGTCGATTTCACCCACGCTCTGGAGAGGCACCTGGCGAAATATCCGGACTCTGCGCAGCGGCTCGCGATAGAGAAGACGCTGGCGAAGTCCGCGCTCGATTCCAACGATTCGGCCCGCATTATTCTTTACGGAGAAAGAGTGCTCAAGGCCGAGCCGAACATCGAGGATTTCCATCTGATCGACCGCGTGACCCGCTGCCTGCTGGATCTGGGAGACCCGGCATCTTCAAAGAAGGCGCTGGATTACGCCGAGCGCTATCGGAAGGCGGTCGATTCCATGCGCAGCCGCGCCGCGGAAGGCCACATGACTGAAGGCCAGTGGGCTGCGGAAGTCGACCGGGCGATGGCCCGCGTGCTGATGCTGCAGGCCCGGGCTACCGGCAATCTGGGCCATCCCGAGGATGCCGCCAAACTTGCGCAAGCCGGCTGGGATCTTTCGCCGAGCGCTGAAGGAGCGCGCGAAGCGGGCTACTGGTACGAGAAACTTAACCGCCTCCCCCTGGCGATCGAATACTACGCCGATGCGTTTTCGATTGACGATCAGGCTAACACTCCTGCGGAACGGCTTGCCGACCGTGCGCGCCTCGCCGAATTGAGCACCAAGCTGAACGGGACCGAGAAAGGTCTGGGCGATCAGGTGCTGTCGGCCTACGATCGCAGCGCCGCGCGGCGGCAACAGATGCTGGACGAAATCAGGAAAAAGGATCCGAATGCAGGCAGATCCGATCTGCTTGACTTTACGCTCCAGCCTGCGGACGGAGGCCCTGCGATCGCCCTGGCCTCTCTCAAAGGCAAGACGGTCGTGATGGATTTCTGGGCCACATGGTGCGGTCCGTGCAAGGTGCAGCACCCGATGATCGAGAAAATTAAGGCGAAGTACGAGCAGTCCGGCAAAGTGGTTTTTCTTTCCATCGATTCCGATGACGATCGTTCCATCGTTGCGCCGTTTCTCAAAGAGATGCACTGGGGCGGGCGGATTTTCTTCGATTCCGGCCTGGGACGGCTGCTAACCATCAGTTCAATCCCAACCGTGATCGTGCTGGATAAAGACGGGAAGATTTCCAGCCGCATGGCGGGTTTCATCCCGGAACGCTTCGACGATATGCTGACGCAGCGCATCGAGGAGACGAACCCGCACTAGTTATGCGCATCCGAACTCCGGCGCTGTTTAGTGTGCTCGGCCTGCTCATTATCGGCAGCGCTTTCGCGTGGCAGAAGCCGTTCCGGGAGTACCCTGGCGTGGAGTACGAGCAATTCCCGCTGCCGCCCGATTATCAGGAAAAAACCGAGTGGGTGTTTGCGCGCCTGATGTATCCCGCGCTGCCGTCCTATGGCTTCCGGGGCAACCCCGACTGGAAGCATGGCAATGCCAACTGGACCATCGATTATCCGCGCTCGGACCGCCATCTTTCCGAAGCCGTCCGCCGTCTCACGCGCATCCACGCGCGCTCCGTCGAGCAGCCTGTCGATCTGGACGACGATGACGATGTGTTCAATTATCCGTGGCTCTACGCGGTAGAGGTTGGCTACTGGAACCTGACCGCCGACCAGGTGAAGAAGTTCCGCGAGTACCTGCTGCGCGGCGGCTTCTTCATGTGCGACGACTTTCACGGCACACAGGAATGGGCCGGCTTCGTGGCCACCATGAGCCGTGTTTTCCCCGACCGTCCTATTGTCGAGATCCCGAACGACGACCCCATCTTTCACGTGCTTTACGATTTGACGGACCGCTTTCAGGTGCCCGGCCTGCAGTTCGTCTATTCGCATCGCGTGGCCGAGAAGGATGGCTTCGGCGCCGAATGGCGCGGCATTTACGACGATCGCGGCCGCGTGATCGCCGCCATCTGCCACAACATGGATCTGGGCGATTCGTGGGAGCATGCCGATAACCCGGTTTATCCGGAGAAGTATTCGGCGCTGGGGCTGCGGATCGGCGCCAATTACATTGTTTATTCGATGTCGCATTAACCGCGCGCGCCAGGGTGGTTATCGCGAGACAGAACACTCTTAAGCCAGACCAACCCGCCGAGGCGGAGTGAACATTCGAGTGGGCATCTGCGTATGCTCTTTATGCTCTTACCGATTCACATCGTTGCGGGCGGACTCGCGATGGTCTTAGGCTTTGTGGCACTGGCGGCTCCCAAAGGGGCAACGCTGCATCGCAAAAGCGGTCTTCTGTTTGTCTGTGCCATGCTGATCATGGGGTTCAGCGGGTCCGTCCTGGCGCTCCGCCTGAGTTTGACGAACATGAATGTGCTGGGCGGCTTTATGTCAGCCTACTTCGTGGTCACGGCGCTGACCAGTGTCCGTCCCGCATCCGCCTGGACCCGGTGGCTGAATCGGGCCGGGCTCCTGGTGGTAATCGCACTCTCGCTGATCGATTTGGCTCTGGGCGTCAGGGCGCTTGCCGGTCCTGACGGCACAATCAACGGTGTGCCGTATTTCATGCTGTTCTTCATGGCGACAGTCATGGCGCTGGCTGCTGTCGGCGATGTTCGTACGCTGCGGTCGGGAATTTTACCGGCGGCAAGCCGGCTCGCGCGCCACCTGTGGCGTATGTGCTTCGCGCTGTTTATCGCAGCCGGATCGTTCTTTTCCATCCGGGACCGCGTCGCAAAGATCTTTCCCGAGCCCTTCACTGCCCCTTTCATGCGGGCGCTCCCCGTGCTGTTCATATTCTTTGCAATGTTCTACTGGCTTTGGCGTGTTCGTGTAAAGCGCTTGCTGCCGCGGGCAGGATAACTCCCAGGATGCGGCGGCCGATGGAATTACCGGGCGGAGCCTCCGGACGTATCGTCCCCTGGCGGTATCAGGAGCCCGGGAAAGATCTGACCACCCGGTTGCGGACCAACTTTATATTCAAACTTCCGCGCCACGTGGCGATAAGTACTACATGAGTACCAGTGGAATCGGGAGCCTTTTGAGCTCCTACCTGCAACAGGCGGTAGCCAGCGCCCTGCAAAGCGCGGGCACCACCTCGAATAAAAGCTCGGCGACCGGTGCGGCGTCCACCACGTCGACGCAGTCCGACAGCAGCCGGCTTTCGACATTCGCCCAGTTGGCCGGCGCGCTGCAGCAGCTTCAACAATCGAACCCTGCCCAGTACGCATCGGTCACGAAACAAATCGCCACCAACCTGCTGAGTGCTGCGTCAACCGCGCAGTCGCAGGGCAATGTTGGCGCGGCCAGCCAGCTCAACCAACTGGCAGGCGACTTTAGCACCGCCTCTCAAACCGGCCAACTCCCGGACCTGCAGGATCTTTCGCAGGCGGTCACCGGTACAGGCGGCAGCGGACATCGCCATCACCACCATGGAGGTGGCGCTTCCGGTTCCGCGGCAAGTTCCGGTTCCGCGGCAAGCTCCGGTTCGACATCGGCTTCAGGTTCCACTTCGAGTTCGACAACCGGTTCGACCGCCAACGGCCAGAGCCAGGCTCTGAATCAGCTGCTGTCAGCTCTGCAGACGAATGAGAGTCAGAGTAGTTCGAGTTCATCGCTGGATCCGACAGCCATTATTCTCCAGACATTGTCTAACGCCGGAATTAATGTGTCGAGCAACTGATCCAAACTGATCCAAACCGGACGCAGGTTCCTGACTGTGCGGCGAATCCGCAGGGAAGCGCACCCCGGCTAACCACGGAGTTCGTGGTCCGGAGGAGATCGGCATGGGGGGGCGGAGGGCATGGCGTCCGCCCCTGTGGTGCCGGAACTTCATGGAGTTATCTGGTCCACCGTGACCCGTGTCGCCGAAACGGTTCCCGTCACATGATCCACCTGCAATGCCGATTTCGGGTCATAGGCGTCGATGGTGACCGTGCCGGTGAACTGGTTTCCGCTGGGATCCAGAGTCACCTGTTCGAGGATGTGAATCTTTGCGGCCAGGTTGCCCGTCGTCGGGTCGTAGCTGAGCGCGAAGTGGTTCAGCAGATATGTGAAATATCCGGTTCTCACCCACGTGCCCATGCAGAAGTTCCCGGTTGCGGCAGCATGGCCGCCTGAGTTCATCAACTCCGTCCCGTCGCTGTGCCATTGGGTATAGCCGAAATCCAGTTGCACCCCGTCGGGGATGGAAGGGCTGTGATTGGTGTTGCCCTTCGAGATGAACTGGATGTTCCACATACCGACAACGGTGGCCGTGTTAAAGGCCGGCCCGCCGGAAGCTGCGCTCAAAGCGGCTGAGCGCGCCGCATCCGCGGCCCTTTGCATTAAGGCCTGCGCGCCGGCGTCGGTTGGGACGAAGACGAGCGGCGCCTGGAGCGTGCTGATATCCCCGCATCCTGCGTGTACTGCCGGAGCCAGCGCCGTGGCGAGAGCCAGCGCCGGGAAAACATGGGTAACAATTCGGACTCGTCAGAAAAATTCGTGGGTGGATTCCGGCTCGGGCAGCTTGCCAAGTGAGTGATACAGGGCGAGTTCGAGGCAGCGGAAGGTGCGAAAGCCATAAGACTTTCTCATAGTGACTTTGGCTTTATTGTTCAGGCCCTCGACGACGCCGCTGGAAAGCAGTTTCTGCGCACGGAAATAGTTCAGGATGAGTTCGCGATGTTCACGCAGTGAGCGGGCGATCTTCTTCATCGGCTCGATGCGGGAGCGCATCGCCTGCCTGCACCATTCGTCGAGGAACTTTCCTGCCCAGGTGGCGGAGTTGTAATCCCAGAGTTGCTGAAACGCTTCCTTGAGAAGGTAGGCGCGGACCGTCTTGAGGTTGTAGCGGAGCAGGTCGCGCAACCGGAAGCGCTGTTCGGTTTTGAGGTTGTCGCCGCGTTTGAGCAGCAGCCAGCGCGATTTTTTCAGCACCGGAATCCTGCCTTCGAAGGCGATACGGCGCGATTCTCCGGCACGGACTTCGTCCAGTGCCTTGTTCATGTTCGCCACGATGTGGAAGCGATCGAGGATATGCAGCGCCTCCGAGCACTTTTCGCGAATGACCGTCAGATACGGCTTCCACATGTCGGAACAGACGAAGACAATCTTCGAAGCGATCTCGACGCCGATCATAGTGAAGAAGCCCTGAAACGATTCGATCGTTCTTTCCCTGCCAACCCAGAGCAGTCGCGTGACGCCGAGGTCAATCTGATAAACCAGCGTCAGGTACTTGTGCCCTTTGGCGTACTGGATTTCGTCCACACCGATGGCGTCGATCTGACCGAGCACGCGGTGCTCCAGCCCGAAGGTGACCACGTATTCGACGGCATCGAAAACCTTTTCCCATGAAGTACGAAAGGCTTCGGCCGTTTCCTTCCATGACAGTTTCCGCGCCCAGCGCGCCAGAAACAGCATGTAGGCGCGGGTCAGCGTGCGTTTGCCGTCGCTCCATGGAACTTCTTCAACGACGACGGCTTCGCAGCGGCGGCAATCGACGCGTCGCATGGAATACATCAGAAACACCAGAAAGCCCCAGAAAGGAATGAACTCGAAGCGGCGCTCGGCGAGTTGATCGTATCCCGGTCCAGGCTGATGGCAGCGCGAACAAACCGCCCGCGAGCCTTTGCGCGGACGCACGGCAATCTCGATGCTCTTGTGGTCAGAACTGAAGCGGGCCCGGTGATAGACGAATCCGGGAAAACGATGGCAACAATTTAGAATCGTGATGAGCTGCAGCATGAAGGGAAAACCGGCGAAGGCGGGAATTACCAAAGTAAACCGCGCCGCCACTCGGCCACATCACGACCTTGAGCATTACTGCCGGGACCTCAACAGTTGGCCGCGCTCGTGGATGGGAGAGGACAAAGACATCGCGCCGGGCGAGAAACTGGTGGCCTGCTTCCGACCCTTCCTCGCGGCATTAGCTGCTTCGGACCTGTCGCCGAAGACCATTCAGAAGCACGTCGATAACCTGTGGGCACTGGGCGGGGAAATCATTCGCAACCTGAATGAAACCCCTTCTCTAAGAAGGAAAAGCATCGGGGAACTTCTGGACGACCGGATCGACGATGAAGGTGGCCCGCTCGTCTACGCCCTCGAATCGGAAGAACTGCAGCAGCGCTCGCTTGATTCCACTTGCAGGAAGCTCTATCTCTTTCTGCGCCAACACCCGTACTGAACCGGCTAGATCACCCACAGATTCCCCCGACGAGGCACAATTCGAAACGTTGTTATCATCTGAAATGTCTCTTTCTGCGTGGGCAACCCCTGGGGTTTGCCTCGTGCGCACATCTCAGGGCGCAATTGGCTCGCGAAAACCGGCATCGCGCAAAACTTTATTTTTTGCTTCGGATCGTATACTTCAGGAAACG
>Ga0302140_10004856_pt1 | contig 17083 bp, 17 predicted proteins | sample I_Bog_E1_1_FD_202095 | JGI IMG/M metagenome (GOLD analysis project Ga0302140, IMG submission 202095) | Peat permafrost microbial communities from Stordalen Mire near Abisko, Sweden - I_Bog_E1_1 | ecosystem: Environmental > Terrestrial > Soil > Wetlands > Peat | place: Sweden: Abisko, Stordalen... | reverse complement strand
GACGAGCCCCGAGGCTGGCATCCGTTTCTCGGTCGGGACAAGATTGGGCCAGAGCCGATGGCGTCCTGTCTATGGGATGAAGCGAGCGGGCCACGATCGACTATGAAGCTAGGCGAACCCCGAAGACAGGCTGGATCAAAGGCGCGTCGTGCCTTCCTCAAAAGATGGGTGCGCCGCATAATCATTTACACGGATTCGGACGATTCCCAGCGTCATGGTTATGACAACCCAAATGACAAGCACTTTCCAGGGATTGCAAAACTGATCCTTTTTTTCGGGTCCCTGACCGGAACCTGGTTCATTATCGCATGGTTGCTGCGTTAGCAGGGTGCGGAAAAACCCTTCGCCTTTCGGTGCGAATGTGATTCGACAATTCCGTTGCGACAGCAAGGAAAAGCATGGATGCGCGGGAGCGATGATCGGAGCGAGGGGCTTTTTTCATACGTGAGTTGCGAAGCGCGCGTACCGCATGGTCATCCGCTTCGGGCGATCCGTGCCATTGTGGACGAGGCGCTGGAGGTCTTGTCGGCGGATTTCGAGCAGATGTATTCGCGCATTGGTCGCCCGTCGATCGCGCCGGAGAAGTTGCTTCGCGCCTTGCTGTTGCAGGCGTTCTTCTCGATCCGCTCAGAGCGCCAGTTGATGGAGCAACTCGACTACAACTTGATGTTCCGTTGGTTTGTCGGCCTGTCGATGGATGCGCCGATCTGGGATGTGACGGTGTTCACCAAGAACCGCGACCGGCTGATGACGGGCGATATTGCGGCCAAGTTCATGGCGGCGGCGCTGAACCCGCCCCGGGTCAGGGCGCTATTGTCGAATGACCATTTCTCGGTGGACGGCACGCTGATCGACGCATGGGCCAGCATGAAGAGCTTCAAGCCCAAGGATGGTGGCTCGGACGACGGCAATGATGCGGGCGGAGACGACAACGGCTTGGGCAAAACCAAGGGACGCAATGCCGAGCGCGATTTTCGCAAGGAAAAGCGTAGCAACGAAACCCACGCCTCGACCACCGATCCCGACGCACGGCTTTACAAGAAGGCGCAAGGCCAGGCAGCCAGACTATGCCACATGGGCCATGTGCTGATGGAAAATCGCCATGGCCTGATCGTCGATTCCCTGTTGACCAAGGCCACCGGCACCGCCGAACGGGAGGCGGCGCTGACCATGCTCAAGCGGTTGGACGGGCGACACCGGATCACGCTCGGGGCCGACAAGGCCTATGACGCCGCCCAATTCGTTGCTGATCTACGAGACATCAACGTCACGCCACACGTTGCGCAAAACAACACCAACAGGCGCTCGGCCATTGATGGACGCACCACCCGCCATCCCGGCTACGCCGTATCCATGCGCATCCGCAAACGTATCGAAGAAGGCTTTGGCTGGATGAAGACCTGTGGCGGCCTGGCCAAGACCCGCCACAAAGGCACCGACCGCGTGGGCTGGGTGTTCACCTTGACCGCCGTCGCCTGCAATCTGGTGCGTCTGCCCAAGCTGCTCGCTACGGCATGATCGCGCCAGAAATCCGCCCAATCTACCAATTTTCTGGAAAATCCGTACGCTTCGGGCTTATAAAACCGCGATAATCCGCGCTCTCTGACCCACCCCAGAGAGATCGAAGCCTCGCAGGCCGGTTTTTCCGCACCCTGTTAGAGTATCCGTGATGATCAAGTGAGAGATTGTTGCCAGTAGCGGTCAGCCTTGAGCAGAGCGTTTGCGGTGATGATATGTTTCTGCATGATGGCGGTGATAGCAATTTTGGCGGGCTTTCCTGCTGCGACGAGGGCGCTGGTACTCCACCTTGAGATCGGGGTTGAATCGCGCAGCGACGAGGGCCGGCATGTAGAGCGCCTTCCTCAACGTTGGCGCGGCCACCTCTCGAATGAAGCTTTTTCCTTTCCACTGGCCTAACTGGCGCGCGACCGGCGAGCGATGCGGTTTGCTTGTTCTCAAGGTTGCCGAGTTCGGGGATGGTGGCGATGAGCTGATTGGCGGTTAACGTTCCGACGCTGGCGATACTCGTGAGGATTTTGTGCCGCCGGGCAAGCACGGCGTCGGCGGCAATCAGGCTGGCGATCTCGGCATCGAGCGCGTCGATATGGCACTCGATCTGTTCGAGCCGCTGTCGGCACTGGGGCTTCAAGATCGCGATGGCGAGGTTCTTTTCGCGATTATTGAGTGCCGTACGATTACGCACGAGGCCGTCGCGGGCATTGATGAGCTCGGCCAGTTGGGCTTGCTCAGCACTTCGTGCAGGTCTGACACGGGGGGCGTTGCGGCCATGCGGGCCAGCAGCATGGCATCGATGTGATCCGTCTTCGCGAGCGTTCCGGTGGCCTGGGCAAAGCGCCGGGCGCGTTCGGGGTTGAGCTTGATGCAAGGCCAGTCGGCCAGCGCGACCTCAAGCGCGCTGTGGTAGGTGGCCGTTGCCTCGTAGGCGATCGGCTCGACATGCCATTGGCCCACAGCTAATCAGTGCCATTGTGCCCCTTGGCTGTGTTGGCGAACTGGCGTTCGGCGCCTGCGGGATAGGCATGGCAGTCCAGGTTCGCTTTGGAGATGTCGATGCCGATTGTCTGTGATAGATCGTCGCTCATCTTTTCCGATGTCCCATGTTTGTCATCCGGGTCGTAAAGCCCCGGTATCCGTTCGGGCCTGAAGGAAATGAAAGGGGCGATCCTACTCTAACCCGGTCCCTCAGCGACCGGCGTTCTCACGATCCGTCCCCTTCCGCCCGGACCGGGGTGGCCACCCCGGTCCGGGCAATCCATCATGACCCAAACGGATGAGGATGTCATAAGGCAACAAGGCTGAACCGCGCCGCCACGTTCACTCCGCAAGCCCCTCCCGAAGCGTCTTTGGGACTGAACGCGCACCGCCAACCTGATCAAGGGGCAGTTTGCAAATCACACCATAGAGATTCACCATTATTCGTATGGCGCATTGTACGGCCACGCATTATTCATTGTGACTATGTGGGTGGACATCTAATCCATGCGCGCTTGACCGCACTCGCAGCAAATATATCTTCGCCGGTGCATGCAGGCGGGTCTTGTCCCATGGTCGCATGCTGGCGTGGGGGGCGCAGTTGGGAACCTTGCTCAATGCAAATCGACCACAATCGCTGCTGGCGAGTTTCACTATACGTCGCTCATCCGTCCGCGACCGCTCCGTTGCGATAGTTCCGTTAGTGCTTGGCCATGTCGGGATCGGGATCCTCATAAGGGAAACTGCCCAGAGCGAACATATCCCCGGACAGTTCAACTATGGTCGCTTCACAGCCGAAAGCTCTGCCATTGTCGTAGGCCGCATCAAGAATCGGATATTCCCGCAACGTGCGGGAGGCACGCGATGAAGGTGATGCTCGTCGATCCGTCGCTTTTTACCGCCCCCTATGATGGTGCACTCGATGACGGACTGAGGGCAAACGGTGTCCGCACCTGCTGGGCGACGCGCGATCTCAGGAGCGGCGAAGAACCGGACTTGCGCGCCGAGGCCACCTTGGTGCGCTTTTATCCGTTAACCGATGGACTTCGCCGCAAGACCTCGGGCGCATGGAAGGCATTGAAGGGACTGGAACATTTTATCGGGCTGCGCCTGCTCGAGCAGGCGGCGCACGATGTTGACATCGTTCACTTCCAGTGGGCCCCGCTGCCCGCGCTCGACGCTCGCGTCATTCGCAAAATTGCAAGAAAGCGCCCCGTCGTCCTGACCGTGCATGACACAGAAGCCTTCAACGGCGCGCACATCAACTCGCTCCAACTTCATGGTATCGAAGCCCTTTTCGGTGCGGCGCATCACCTTATCGTTCACACCGCCAGCGCACGAGACCGGCTGGTCGCACGGGGCATCGCGCCTGCAAAAATCAGCACGATCGCGCACGGCCCCTTGCCCTTGCGACACGCGCCACGACCGGTTCACGACAAGCTGGCGGGGCGCTGGCGGATCGTTCTGTTCGGTCGGCTACAGACATACAAGGGCATTGATCTGGTGGTTGAAGCCCTCGGCGCCCTGACGGCGTCCCAGCGCGATCAGTTGGAAGTCGTTGTCGCGGGGGAACCGCTGATGGCGCTCGATTCAGTCAAGGCGCGGGCACGCGAACTCGGCCTCGACCATCACTGTTTTCAGCTTCGCGAAGGGCGCCTCGGCCATCAGGACATGGCCGATCTCCTCGGCAGCGCGGACACGTTCCTGTTTCCCTACCGGGCCATTGAGGCCAGCGGGGTTCTCTATCTGGTCGCCGGGCTTGGCAAATGGCTCATTGCAAGCGCGCTTGGCGCATTTAACGACCTGTTGGGCGACCGTCCGCAACAAGGCCAACTGATACAGCCAGGCGAGGTTTTCGAGCTTGCCCAGGCGATGCTTGCGTCAATCGGGCAGAAACCGACCGGTACATGCACCAACTGGGCGCCGAGCTGGAACAGTATCGGCGCGCAAACTCGCAAGGTCTATGCGGACCTGCTCGATGGCTGGCAAGATGGATTCACCGTTGAAACGCGTACACCCGCGCCGACTGGCGCCCCAAAACCCCTCCACGTCAGAAAAAACTTATCGCCTGCGGGAAGGATTCGCTCATGATACCTCTCGCCAAAAAAGGTATTTATACGAAAACCTATCGACGACTATCATTTATAGAAACCAATACAGCAGATCATCTTCCGGTGATACAAGCACTACGCTTCCTTGCTGCTGCGATGGTTCTATTTGCACATCTCAATCATATTGTCATTTCGCGCCCCGATGAATTTGGAAATTTTTCCCCATTCACCCCCGTTTGGTGGCCGATCGGGGTCGATATATTTTTTGTGATCTCCGGATTCATCATGTATCATATTGCCCAGGACCAATTCGGCGCTTCGGGCGCGTCGAAAAATTTCCTGCTGCAACGATGGACGCGCCTGGTCCCGCCCTACTGGTTTTTCACGAGCCTGACGCTTGTGGCGATGACCTTCTTGCCGGGTCGAATGGTCATCCACACTGCCTCGATCGAAAACATTATAGGATCATACCTTTTTATACCCGCCGACAATATTTATGGCCATCAGTTCCCAGTACTTATTCTGGGATGGACGCTAAATTATGAAATGATGTTCTACACAATTTTTGCAATTTCTTTGAATTGCAAAAAATCGGCCGGATTAATCTTGGTTGCGGCAGCACTTTTGTGCTTCGCGGCAATTGGAGCGGTGCCCTTTGTGCATCCCCAATGGCAGCTTCCCGGCCCCTTGCGATCCTGGTGCAACCCGATCGTTCTTGAATTTCTGCTGGGCATTTTCGTCGCGATGCTTCGAAAGTCCGGCGTCCGCTTTGGGGCCGCGACCGGCGTCGGACTGATCGCCTTAGGACTCCTTGCGATGTTCGAGTTTCAGACGCTTGGGATATCCGGTTCGCATTGGCTGTGGCGGTTTGCTTGGGGCGGCGGCCCCTCTGCCTTGCTGGTGGCCGGCGCTAGCCTCGTGGACTGGCAAAATCAGGTCAACAGGCTGATGCGGTTGCTGGTATTGCTGGGCGATTCATCGTTTGCCCTTTACCTCTCCCACCCCTTCGCGCTCAGCGCGCTCGCCCTGACGGCACACCGCTTCGAACATGGCCTAGCCGGGGTCTATATCGCCGTCGGCTTTGTCGCCTGCAACGCCGTCGCCGTCACCCTTCATCTGACTTTCGAAAAACCCGTTCACCGATGGTTGAAGCGACGCCTGCCGCGCACCCCTGACAATGGCTCGCGAATTCAGCAATCGCAGCAATTCCCATCCCCCTTCACTTCAACAGGGGGCACGCCATGATCGCACTTGACCATCCTTACGGGAAGGACATCACGGTTGTCGATGCGGTGAGCGCCGCACTCACCACCGTTTCCGGCAGTTATGTCACAGACGAACAAACCAAATCAGAAGGCGGATGGCTGCTTCTCTGGCCCAGCATTGCCGGCGCAACCCTGTTGTTGCTGTTTGCCGCAGGTCTGCGCCGGTTTGGCGTCAATATCATTCAGGTAATTTTATTTTATGCGATAGTGGCCCGCAATTTTTCCACCCATAATACTGAAAGACAATTCCGATGAAACCGGAACCGCGCAGGCTGCTGGCCGTCGCGGGCGCGATCGTCATTGCCATCCCGACGTATCGGCGCATTCCCCAGCTGATGGCGCTGATTGCAACGCTGTCCGAACAGGCGCGGCTGGCGGACGCGACCATCATCGTGGCCGACAATGCCTGCGACGTAGCCGTCCACGCAGCGCTGGAAAGTTTCCGTCCGAAACTCCCCATTCATTGCATCCCGGTCCCCGCCCGAGGGGTATCGCAGGCCCGCAACGCGCTGGTGGATGAGGCCGGTCGCCTAGTTCCCGACTGGCGCTGGCTGGTCATGCTCGATGATGACGGAGAGGCAACGCACGACTGGCTGAAACGGATTTTGGCGTGCGGCGAAGAGTACGGGGCCGATCTCGTCGGAGGGCCGGTCATCGGCGTACTTCCCCCCGGGTCAAGCCGCCTTGCGCAATCGAGCGTCTTCGCCACGCGGGGGCGATGGCCAACCGGCCCTGTGCCCATGCTCAACACGACCCAAAACCTGGCGATCGCGCGAAAACTGCTGGACCGGATTGCGCTGCCCTTGTTCGATCGCAAGTTCGGAGCGTCGGGCGGTGAGGATTACGACCTGTTCCGCCGCACCGTCAGAGCCGGGGGCCGCCTCGTCTGGTGTGATGAGGCCGAAGTGTTCGAGCCTGCCCCCGCAGATCGGCTTACCACGGGCGCGCTGTTTCGCCGCTATTACACCACCGGCACTTACATGGCGGTGATTGATGTCGCCTATGACGGATGGAGCCACGGCCTGGCTACCGGGACCAGGGGTGCGGCAGCATCGCTTGCCCGCGCGGCACTTCACCTATCGCGAAACGAGCCGGACAGCGCCGCACGCTCGGTCCTCATGGTTGCGCATTACGCGGGACGGCTGGCTGGCCTTCTGGGCGTAAGGACCGCCCGCTACACAAAGAAAGAAAGCTCGTGATGAACAGCGTTGCGCAAGACCGCTGGGCCGTTGGCCTTGCAACTTACCGGCGACCGCATGGACTGGCCAAAGTTATCGACCATATTGGCATTGCGGCTGCCAATATGGGCCGGCCCATCGACCTCATCGTCGTCGATAACGACGGAAGCGATCCGGCGATCGCCGAACTGGCGGCGCGCCATGCGGCAAACACGGGGCTTGACCTTCATTTCGTCGTTGAACCCACACCAGGAATTGCCGCCGCCCGCAACGCGATTTTCGCCCGCGCCGACACATTGGGCATCCGTTTCCTGGCGATGATCGATGATGACGAATGGCCCTCCCCCCAATGGCTGATCGCGCTTGGGGCAAGGCAGGTCGAAACCGGGGCCCACATCGTCGGCGGCCCGGTTGCCCCGGTCTTTCCCGAAAACGCGCGCCAGTTGGAAGCGATCGCACGCTGGTGGTCGGTTGGACCGCAATTGCTCCAGGGCAAGCAGTTTGTCTTTTGCACCTGCAACTTTCTGATCGATCTTGATGCGATCCGCAAACACCCCCGCCCCCTGTTCGACCCGCTCTTCGGGTTGAGCGGCGGAGGCGATACCGTGTTCTTTCGTGGCCTGTTCTTTGCTGGCCACCCGATGGCCTGGGCGGACAATGCCGGCGTCTTTGAAGATGTACCGCCATCGCGGGCATCGCTAAGCTGGATGAGAACGCGGCGCTTTCGCGTAGGGAATCACGCGGCGACATGGGAAACGCGTGATCAGGGACGCATCAGGGCAATAGCAAAATCGCTCGGACTGACGGCGCGCCTTGTGATCTATCCACTCCTTAACCGGGAAGCCGAAGCCCGTTGGCTGGGTTGGCTGCTGGAGTTTGAAAAGATCCGCGGGCGTTGGAATGCGCACCAAGGCATGTTGTTCATGGAATATGCCCGAAGCGATACATCGCCATTGGCCAAGTCGTGCTGCCAGTAAGCCCTGTGTCGCGTTTGGATGAGTGCGCGAAGGTACGTCAGAAATCATCGATGCTGAGCAAAAATCAGACATATCAATTTTTTGCCTCGCTGGGTCCGGCATGCGGCGCGCTCGGCGTCCAACTTGTGGCTTTCGCGGTTACAGCCAGGGGGCTTGGCGCCTCTGCATTTGGTGCTTATTCCGTTATACTTGCCACTTGTGCAATCTGCGGTGAACTAGTTGGCGTTGGAAGTGCAGATCTTCTTGTCCGTGCTGTCGCCAGAGATCCGTCACGTCTCGGCCGTTATTTTGGCAACATGATCGGAATGATTGCATTGACGTTCGCGCCGATGACCGCGATCGCCTATTGCGTTGTGCAGAGCCAACACGCGGAAACTATTTCGCCCTGGTTGATCCTGATCGCGATCGTGGGCGAAATTGGCGTGGTGCGAATTTCGACGTCGGTTGAACTCATCATGGTGGCGCATCATCACGTGCTAAGAGCCAGCACCGTGCGATTTTTCACGCCAGTTGCGCGCCTTGTCGCGGCGCTCGTTTATTTCCACATGTCGTCCCGCCTGGATGGTTGGGCGATTGCAGTTTTCATCCAGTCGGCATTGATCTCGACGGTTCTCTTGGTGATTACCATCGTGCTTTACGGACGCCCGCGCGCGGCCCTGCTGACCGACGAGCTTGGCCAGGGGCTGGCGTTCGCGGTTCCGCAATTGTCCCGCGCGATCCAGTCGAACTTTGACCGGGTCGCCTTGGCGAGCTTTGTCACCCCCGGAGCATTGGGCGCCTATTCGGCGGGCTCACGCGTGCTCCAGCTTGGCCTTTTTCCGCTTCAGGTCATGACCCGGATTCTTTACCCGCACTTCTTCATCGAAGGCGCAAAGGGCGTGGCGGCTGCGCGAAGCTTTGCGCTGGGGAAATTGCCGCTCATGACAGGCGTTGGCACTGCCGCCATGGTGGCAGTCGCTGCGGCAGGCGAACTCGCACCGATGATCCTGGGAAAAAGCTATGCCGCTTCAAACCACACCGCCCTGGTTCTGTCGCTGGCTTTGCCCCTTATGGCGATTCAGTACCTGGCGGGTGATGTGCTCTCTGGATCAGGCCATCAGCGGTTGCGAGCGACAGTCCATTTCGTGATGGCCCTTGTATCCAGCATGATCCTTGCAGCCGGAGCCGCGCTCGCCGGGGTCCAAGGCGTCTTGATCGCCTTCGTCGCCAGCCAGGGCTTGGTCGCCCTGGTCATGTGGGGAGTGGTTTTGCGAGCGGAGTGACAGGTCAGCACCAGCGAACATCTCTATCCTGCCGGACATACGGCAGAAAATTACAGTAGAATTGACGGTCGTTATTTCTGAGGGACAGTTATGTTTCATCTTCGAAAACGCGAAATGAGACAAGGGCCCGGGTCATTCTCGGATCCCAGGTCTGATATAGGGATTGCCAGAACTCTGCATGGTCAGCGGACCATGCTGCGTTGGGGCGAACATTGCACAGAATGCGCGGCGCCGGCCTGCTACAGTTCGTGCAGCTTTTTCGCCCCTTCGCTTTCGCTCAAGTGCCGCCGCTTTGACAAGGGCATAGTCCCGTTCGCGTTTTCCAAAGACCGGGTTGGCTTTAGCTTCAGGATGCGCAAGTGGGGCAAACTCGAGGCTCGCTTTGATCCCCGGACCGTGGCCATGGACGTCGCCGCCACGATCGAGCGGCGCCATCTGACACTCGGACAGGCCATAGACCGCCTGGCACCGTCAGACCGCTTTCGCAATCGTGGCTTTGCGCTGGTCGACCGGATCTTCGAAGGACAGATCGATGGCCTATGCGGAGATGCAGCCCTAGCCGGATTTGCCATGGAGGTTGTAAACCCGGGCCAATCGACGCCGATAAATCTTATCATGAAATCCAAAAATCCGCTCGTCCAGGCAATCTTTCAAAAGAGAATTGACCTGAAATCAGGGTGCAACAGTATTATTGTACCAATATCAGAAATTTCCGGCGCGATGCAGGTCGATTCCGAAACGCTGATCCAAATCATTCCTGCCAAAGAAAATTACCCTTTGGAACTGGACGTCCTGTTTCTTGATTTCATTACTGATGCAAAAATTGCAGCGATCGATCCGGCCCCGGATATGGACACCGGCGTCGCCACACGCAAATTGCTGGCCTGGGATCTTGACAACACCCTGTGGAAGGGAACCCTGATCGAGGACGGGCTTGAAAAGCTCGAATTGAACCCGCTCGCGGTCAACGCCATCATTGAACTTGATCGGCGGGGCATTCTCCATTCGATCGCCAGCAAGAACAACCATGATGATGCCATCGAAGCGATCCGTCATTTTGGACTGGAACAATATTTCCTCTATCCGCAGATAAACTGGGATCTGAAAAGCGATTCACTTAAGAACATATCCACAAACCTCAATATAGGCATGGATAGCATCGCCTTCATCGATGACCAGCCTTTTGAAAGAGCCGAAGTCAGTGAAAATACAAGTGGAGTGGTCGTTCTGGAGCACACGGACATTGATCGACTGCTGACGCTTCCACTGTTCGATGCCAAATATACCGCCGAAGCGCGCAAGCGGCGGTTGATGTACCGTGAAGAAATAATGCGCAAGGACATTGAGCAGGATAGCGGCGGGGATATCGTTGCCTTCCTGAAGACCTGCGGAATAAAATTAGAAGTAAGATCGATCAAGACCGATAATATAGACCGTATATTTGAGCTATCCCAAAGGACAAATCAACTAAATTATTCAGGCGTAAAGATGTCGAGGGCCGAAATCGATAACATGTCTGACGGAACAGGTAGTCTGGTGCCATATGCCCTGTCGTGCAATGATCGCTTTGGCGACTATGGCCTTATCGGTTTTTGTAGCTATGACAAATCCAAGGCGCTGGTCGATAACTTTTTCATGAGCTGCCGGGTCCAGCACAAGCTGGTGGATCATGCATTTTTCGGCTTGCTGGTTCGCGATGCACGAGAATTCGGCCACAACGAGCTAAAGGTTCGCTTCACGGCCACAGCCAAGAACACACCTTCACGCCTTGCCCTGGAAGCGATGGGCTTCGGCTTTGGCGACGACGGATTGTGCATCTTGCCGCTTGATCGGGATATTCCCAACGATCACGTCGTCAGCGTGACGAGGTATTGATAACATGGGACTAATGGACAATCTCTTGAAATTAATCACCGGGCGCACGATCCGCGCGTGCAACACAAATCCCGTGTTGTCATTGGTCTTCGACGTTACCGGGCGCGGATTGCCGGATAGCGCCATCTTGGCCGAACTGGAACGGGTCGGTTCCGGCGCCACTTTGGCCGTGGACGCCGGGCTGTTCAAGACCAGGGACGACGAAAAGCAGGCTGAGCGCCTGTTCCACAGGGGCCACGAATTCGCGGTTCGGTCGGAAGGTGTCGCCGCCAACGCCAAAGCACTTTATCGTGCTATACCAGATGTTTACATATCAACAGTACTTGCTTCGGGCAGCTCATCGCTGACGGCGGCGCGCGACTTTGCGGCGGTCGTCTCACGGCGACGGGGCTTCAATGTCGGCGTTCTCAATCTCGGGCACCTGCATTCGGAATCGTTTACCAGGGCACGCGAAGCTCAGATTGGCGAAGTGCTGGACCGGGCGGTGATAACGCGGGGCTGGGTAATCCTTGTCATTCCAGCAGGCTCGACTGACGAACATCAGGTCGACGCAACATCAATTCACGCGATTTGCGAAGAGGCACAGGCCCAAAATTTCGAGATCCTGACCGTTCGCAATGGACTGGGCGCCATCGGCTGGGATCGCGATTGGCGGCCTGAGAGAGATTCGTGATTTCTATTTCTTGTTCCACTACAAAGACAGCGCAATCACTTAAAGCGTAAATATACGGCCTCGGGGAAACGAATATGACAGCACGACTTGAGGTGGATCAGCCTGTACAAAATACTATATATTCAACTATTGCGATATTATCTATTTCGGCAATAGCGATTTTTCCGATGATATTTTTCAAGGCATATACATCTGGAGATGGTATTTTTCACATTAGATGGCAACTTTTATATTCTCAATATTTCTGGCAGGGAAATTTAGATCCTCGCTGGATGGCGGATATGAATCAGGGCTTTGGCAGCCCGTCATACTTCTTTTACATGCCAATGGGGCAATGGGCAGCCAGCCTGTTCGAACCCCTTTTACCCGGCATTGCGCACGCAGGCGATCGGATTGCCTTATCAATGGGCGCCTCCCTGTTCGTTGGAGGCCTTGGTATGTTCCACTGGTTGTCAAACGTGACCAGAATGCGCCAGGCCGCTCTGGTTGGCGTAATCATCTATATCATTGCGCCCTACCATCTATTTGTGGATCTATACTACAGGATGGCGCTGGCCGAAGCTTGGGGCATGGCATTCCTGCCGTGGGTTCTGGCCGGGATAAAGCAGATCTCTATTGATAGGACAAGGCCGCTGCCACTAATAATTGGAAGCGCGGGACTATTGCTGAGCCATGTCCCATCAGCCATGATAGGGGCAGTTGCGGCATCCGGATATGCTATAATTTTGTTATTTGAAAAACCATCAGTGAGCTTAGCCATATCGTATGTGTTTAGTGCATCTATATCATTCCTAATTTCATCTTTCCACACTATCACCGCGATTCAATTCAAGTATATTAATAAATCTGTCTTATTCGCGGGCCGACAAGAGCCATGGAACTGGCTTTTGGGAAAACATGCTTGGCCGGACACCGGTATGCAAAAGGTGGTGCTTGCGCTCTTTGTCGGAGATGGCACCGTGATACTAATCCTCGGCGCAATTGCATATCGGTGCGCAGGAGACGGACGACTGCGCCGTTACGTCATGGCCGGATGGGCCCTCATCTTGGCGTCCATGATCATTCAAACCCCAGCCATGGCGTGGTTTTGGAGGCTGCAAACACCGCTCTCCATGATCCAGTTCCCTTGGCGAACGATGATGCTTGAGGCACTGGCGCTGGCGCTTATTGGAGCTTGCGCTCTTGCCGCCCTATCCAAAATGCCTGGCTTCAAGATCTATTTTACGGCGATAGCGACGGTAGCCATCGCAGTCGTCGCCTGCATTGACCTTTCGCTCGCGGCCTATCGCGTCAAGCAGGAGAAGCCGCTGTCGACACGCTCTTACGCATCAATCATTGCGCGCCTTGATGATGATAATGCCTATCGGCAAGGCCCCTATGAAATGCTGTCGACGCGGTTTGGTTCGCGGCGCGCGTTAACTCAATCTGGTAACGGCCAAATTGTTATTGACCAATGGCAACCTCGCCGCATCGCGTTGCACAGCAACCTCGCGAAAGCCGACGTGATCACGCTACGACAATTCCACTTTACCGGGTGGCAGGTCAGCATAGACGGAGGCTCCGCCCAGCCGGCCATACCTGGCATACTGGCAGCCTATAATGCACCCGAAGGGGCTCACAGAGTCATTGCATTCATGCCGGCCAACGGCTTTGAGAAAATGGGAGATCTCATGAGTATTATCGGAGTTCTTCTTGCATTCACCTGGAATATTAAACTGATATTATCGAGAAACAAGCACGATAAACCCCGAAAACAGAGAATTTAGTTTGTTCATTTCATTTGTGAATTTAGGGTACGGTCAATGGCATATGATGCACCTGGAGCGATTGATCAGGAACAGCATGAGCGCTGCGTTATCATTACGCCATCTTATTGCTCTGACCACGACCTGGCAGCATCGCTGTGCGCTTCAATTGATGAGTTCTTCAAATTTGAATACGAACATATTCTAGTCGTTCCGAAGCGCGATTTGCGTTTTTTCCAACATTTATCAGGGCCTCACCGGCGTGTGATTACTAAGGAAAGCGTGTTAAAACCTTATGGCTTTCACTTCCTACCATTTCCAAGAAAAATTGCGATCCCAGGGATCTTCAGTCGGCGCTTCAAAGAGCAGTGGTTTCACCGCAAAGCCGGGCGCATTAGCGGCTGGAGTGTTCAGCAGATTGTGAAATTGGCCGCGAACCAGATCTGTAATACGGAAATCATTGTGTTCATCGACAGCGATGTCGAATTTATCCGCAATGTTCATTTTTCAAATTTTGTTGAAAATGGCCTTACTCGCCTGCATGAGCATTCTGCTGGCGCGACGCTGCCCTCGCATCAGCATTGGCGGAAAGTAGCCCGGGACTTGATCGGTGTCGACGCTAACCTCGATTCCGGCATGAACTATATCGGCCACATGATTGCGTGGCGACGTGAAACGCTGGCTCAGCTGCAGCGGCGCATAGAGGCGGTCAACCATCGATCTTGGTGGATCAAACTAGCGCAAGTCAAAAATTTTTCAGAGTACATATTATATGGAGCATTCGTCCAGAGCGGCGAAGGAAAAGACGCCCACTCATTAGGTGATTTGGCACTTATCCATTCACTTTGGATTTCCGGCGACGATGACGTGGTTAAATTTATGGATGGGATTTCCAATAATCACATCGCCCTACATATTCAATCAACGTTACCAATGAGTACGGCGAATCGACATGAAAAAATACGAAAATTGAAAAATTTTGCGACCAAGTCCGGACGGGAATAAGAAAATGAGCGGTAGGATAAGGGGGTTGATACGCCGACGTAGGTGGAGAACGATTACTGCCTTTGCCATATCAATTACTCCGACCAGCGGGTTGCGGAAGGTATTTATGAAAATTCTACTCGGGTATCATATTGGCCGAAATACCAAGATAGCTTTTGGCGTTTTTTTCAATGTTGATACTGCGCTGATTGGGAGTAATGTCACCTTGTCGCGGTGGAATGCATTTTATGGCCCGGTGCAAATAGAAATTGGGCACGGAACCTTTTTCGGACAAAAAAACCAGATCATGTGCGGGTGGGCGACCACAGATAACTGGGCCGAGGACCGCATGTATGGACGGCGATTGACCGTAGGGGACCGCTGCCTGATCAACGAGGGCCACCTGTTTGACATTGTTGGCTCTATCGACATCGGCGATGGAACGTGGGTCGCGGGATTTCGTTCGCAATTGATGACACACGGCGCAAGCGTGAAAGACCGGGACATCACGATCGGCAAGAATTGCTTTCTGGGATCCGCCGTTCTGATCGCGCCGGGTAGTGCGATCGGAGATGACAACATTGTCGCCATGGGCGCGCTTGTCACGCGCAAGATACCCGGCAACAACGTCATTATTGGCGGTGTTCCGGCAAAAGTCCTGCGCGAACGCAAACCTGACGATGAGCACAGCTTCGTCAAGGAATGGTCCTGACATCCGGCCAAGCCCCGAGGCTTGGCCCTGCCCATAACCCAAGGATGAAGTCAAGCCGTCAAGACGTAACTGCTCAGTGCGCCGGGAGACCGGCAAGGAATGGAAGGTGAAAGTCCGTTACGATGAAGGAATAGCAACCCACATCGCCCCCGAGCCGTGCGTTGGGATCCGTGAGGATGTCGACGAAGCGTCGGTAGGGGAGCATGCGGGCCAGCCATTGAGCCGCGAAAGTTACGAAGTCCCGGATGCCGACACGGTTGAGTACGTGGAAGGCAACACGGGCGCACGCGTTATTGAGGCCATGGCGTTAGCCTCTCTTATTCATGACGGTGCGCATCCTGACGCCGACAGATTGTCGGTAGGTCCATGCGCGTCGACGGACCGAACGCCATCGTTGCGCCTGTTTCATCGCGGAGTATCGATGGGTTCGCGGGGTTGAGGGGCTGGGTTTGGGCTCTTTGCGGCGCGACCGCGTTGACTATGCAGGTGCGGGCTTGAGCGCTGTGGCGATTGTGCGGAACAGGTTGGCATCTGGGCACGCGGAAGCGAATGCGACCCGGATGCGTGCAGCGGTTTCGATGACGCGGGCGGCGATTTTGAGGAGGCGCATGCGCATCGTGGCAAACTCGGCGGTGGCGAGCGCGGCGGCCCTTGAGATTGTCTGCTGGATGCGCCACATCAACCAGTAGGCAGCGGTGTGAAGGATCAGGCGCATCTGGTTCGCGTTGGCCGAACGGCATGACGTGCGGTCAGCGAGGTGACGACGGTGCGGATATCCATGCCCATGGTGCTGGCCTCGATCCTGGCGACGACGCGGCGCTGGTGCTTCCAGCTTTTCGCTGCGTAGCGGGTCTCGGCAAAGAGGCGCAGGACCGGGTGATCCTCTTCTGCGGGATCGGAGAGGAACGTCGCCACCCGCGCCAGGGTCTTTTCCTGCTCGGCATAGAGCACGTGCAGGATGGCGCCGACCAGCAGCGAATGGCTGGTTTTCTCCCAATGTGAGCGGCGTTCGAGCGCACCTTCGGGATCGACCAGAATATCGGCGATGTTCTGGACATCGCGCACTTCATCCGGACCCTTGCGCACTTCGAGCAGCGGGTTGTAGCGGCACGAATGCGGATCGGTGGGGTTGAACTGCAGGCTGTGCGAGAAACGTGCGCGCCAACCGGCGGTCAATTGCCAGTTCTCGCCCTTGATGTCGTGAATGACGGCGCTGCCGGTCCACGATAGCAGGGTCGGCACCACCAGTCCGACACCCTTGCCCGAGCGGGTGGGCGCGAACGCCATGACATGCTCTGGCCCGTCATGGCGCAGATAATCGGGACCCAGACGGCCAAGAAAAACGCCGGCGTCTCCGAGCAGCCCTGCTGCCGCGATCTCCTGGGGTTCAGCCCAGCGCGAGGAGCCGTAGGTCGTAACCCGGTTGCTTTGCCGCGCCCGCCACAGCGATCCGGCGATGGCAGCACCGCAAGCTGCAAAGCCGCTGGCGCCAGCCAGCATCACCGCCTTGTCGAATACATGACGGGCATAGGCATCGCAATGATACCACCAGCCAAAGAGCTGCCACGGCCGGTAGATCGGCCAGCCCAGCACCACATGCCAGGGGGCACCGAGTTCCGCCTGATAGCCCAGCATCGCGGCGGCCCATTGGGTCGCGGCCCATATACCGAGCAGAACGATCCCGAACACAACCAGAATCTGGCCGATCAACAGCTTGGTAGGTGTCATGAAGTTTCCTCGAATCAGCAGGTCGTGTATGCGGCGGCAATTTTGACCAGCATGCGCGGACGAACTGACCGGGCTGGAGACGGGTGGTCAGCGGCGGCGCTGACCACCCGCAGTTCCACAATCAGTCGGTTAATTAAACA
>Ga0302140_10004855_pt1 | contig 17083 bp, 7 predicted proteins | sample I_Bog_E1_1_FD_202095 | JGI IMG/M metagenome (GOLD analysis project Ga0302140, IMG submission 202095) | Peat permafrost microbial communities from Stordalen Mire near Abisko, Sweden - I_Bog_E1_1 | ecosystem: Environmental > Terrestrial > Soil > Wetlands > Peat | place: Sweden: Abisko, Stordalen... | reverse complement strand
AGTCGCATTAGATGATCCTAGCCAACATACATATGAATTATTCGACCCGAGTACGGTGGCAGATATACCAATCTACACGAAAGGAAATGAGCTTGCCCGTATTATTTGGCAGATAAAGGCGATTACAGGCGCCCCTAGGGTAATCGTGGTTGGTCATAGCATGGGAGGCTTAGATGCTCGGTCCTATATTGAAGGATTAGCAAGTCCTACAGGAGATACGAGCGCTGCCATTTCGTACTTCAACGACATCGCCGCCTTGATAACGCTCGACACGCCTCACGGCGGCTCTTTGGAGGCCGATCTTTCGGTTCTGTCCGGTGCTTGTGCTGTTAATTCATCAACAGACAAATCCGAAATGGTCCCGGGTGGGATAGTCATACAGCAGATGAATTATCAGGTTCAAGGGGCTATTCCTCTTCCACTTCCACCCGCACTGACGATAACATCTATAGCAAGTTACTGGTATGCCCCTGGATTATTCGAGCGCTACGATGAGGGAACTGATGATGTCCTGTCCTCTCTTACGCAAGATCTCGGTACTAATCTCGCTGATACTGCGACGGATTCAAACAGCACCCTTGTCTCAATAAACAACACCTTTACTACCGATTTCCCCGAATATGGGAATCCAACGAATACCTGCGGGACACCAACCACGCCCTTGCATTTTCTCACTTGCACAGGCAGTGCTTCACAAACATTGGGCTATCTCGAAGGTGCAGTGTTTCCCCTATCTATTATGACTTCCGGGCAACTCCAGATAAGCCCAGCTTCCCCAACTGTTGGATCAGGCAAGACAGCATCCTTTAGTGAGACGACTGGTGCTCCAATAATCTGGAGTATTCTTGAAGGCGCGAACGGTGGAAGCATTGACCCCTCATCCGGAGCCTACCAGGCTCCTGCAAACCATGCTCCCACAACAGAAACATTCCATGTTGTTGCGATTAACAGCCAGAACCCCGCCCAATATGATGAAGTTCCCATCAACGTAACCAGTAGCAATGCGAAGACCGCCTCGGTTATCGTGGTCTCACCCTCGGCTACTCAGGTTCCGATTGGAGTGAGTCTGACGATCAATGCAACCGTACAAGCAAGCGGTGGAACGCCTACCGGCACCGTGGCCTTCTACGATGGCGGGAAATCGCTGAGTACCGCAATTATAAATAACGCTGGCGTGGCGACATACAGCACGAGTTTCTTGTCGCTTGGATCACATTCGATAACTGCACAGTACGGCGGGGATAGCAACTACTCCGCTTCTACTACTTCTTCGGCCGTTACAATTACTGTCGTCTCGATTGCCCCTCAACTGAGCGTTTCTCCCACCAATGGAATCCTTGGCGTGACCTCGTTTGTCAAAACGGACACAGGCTTCACTCCGTACGGCCTCATTACCCACACGGCAACTTTTCCGGACAATAGTGTTAGCGTCCTCCAAACCAATGCTGACGGGAATGGCAATTACAGTTACAGCAGGACGTATTCGATGGTAGGACCTTACAGCCAGACGGATACGGATGGAACCACGGGGCAGACAGCCAAGGCTGCTACCTGGACAGTATCGCCGGTTGTGACAAACGATTTCTCACTGTCCGTTTATCCAAACTCACAGACCGTTCTCCAGTCAAGCTCAGTCAGCTACAACATTGTAACGACGACCACGAGTGGAACGGCTCAAACGGTTAGCTTCGGGGCTTCGAACCTACCGTCTGGGCTAAACGCCACATTCAGCCCTACCAGTGTGAGTACAGGTTCGCAATCCACGCTGACGATAACGGCAAGCGCATCCGCCCCGGTTGGCACGTACCCGCTGGTGATTGCCGCTTCGAGTTCATATACAACACACACGTACCAGATTTCGGTCACGGTTGCGCAGGCCCAGCAGAGTACCCCTGTGGCATCAGTAAACCCCGGTAACGTACAGTTCAGTGACCAGACTGTTGGCTCCTTTAGTTCACCCAAGACGGTTGTTCTCACAAATACTGGCGCGGCCCAGCTCGCTCTTAGTGGAATTGGGCCGACATCCGGCAATTCCGACTATGCCCTCAGTTGGCCGCCGTTTACACCTCCATTGATTCTGCCCCCTGGCGGTTCCCTTAGCCTTCAAGTCTGGTTTGAGCCAAGAGCAACGGGACTGCGCACAGGTCAGATCATCTTTTATGACAACGCGACGGGCAATCCCCAGGTTGTTTCCTTGACGGGAAACGGCCTACCTACGCCGCCTTCGACGGGCACGATCATCGTAAATGCGATGCTGAATGGCGTTACTCTGCCCGCGGCGTATTCCTACCAGTATTCTATGACGGGGCCGACCTCGATAACCGGCTACGACAATAATTCGTTCTCTGTTACACCTGGATCGTATTCCATCGCCTTTCAGAATAATCCAAGCACCTTTACGCTCTCAAGCGTGACCCCGTCTGCCTCACAGATAGTCGTTGCCGGAGGCACAACGACATTCACGTTGAACTTCACAGCCCCAGACGATTTCCAAACGCCATTTTTCGAGGGGGCGAGCGGCTCGACGCAAGTGATTCCCGCTGGGCAAACCGCAACCTACTATGCCGCCGCTCCTCCGCTGCCAGGTAATGCTTCCCCAATTACGTTCTCAGTAACCGGGGTTCCCTCTGGAGCAGTTGCGACATTTAACCCACAGCCTGGCTACGGAACGAGTACGCTCACAGTCAGCACAGACACAAGTAGCACTCCTCCTGGCGTGTATTCGTTGACTCTAAGCGGAACAAATGCAAGCGGACTAACTCACGTTGGCGCCGCTTCGTGGTTGGCAGTGACAACTCCACCAGCTAATCCGGTACAGCTGGTTAGCCAGAGCAGCACCGGAGTCCAAGGGAACTCGGCAAGCGCCTCCTCCAACAATTCAGTGAGTGCAGACGGCAGGTTTGTCGTGTTTTCCTCGACCTCATCAAATCTGGTAGCAAGTGATACGTCGGCTCATTCCAAGGTGCTGATCCGCGATCTTCAGAACGGGACGACTTCGTTAGTGAGCCTTTCGACAAGCGGCGTGCCCGCAGATAGGAATAGCGGCAGCGGGAGCATTAGCGCTAACGGGCAGTATGTGGTATTCGGTTCGCAAGCGGATAACCTCTACTCAGGCTCAGCATTGCCTTCCGCACCGTGTGGGTTCTATTTGCGCGACCTTGCGCATGGCATAACCGAGAGAGAGGATGTGGCGCCGGATGGTACGGCCGGAAATGCGGATAGTTGCACATCGGTGGCGATCAGCGCTAATGGTCGTTTTGTCGCCTTTGGTGAGGATGCAACAAATGTTATTTCTGGGCTTTCCGGCATGCAAATATATTTGCGCGACCGTAAGACTGGCCAAACAACATTGATATCTTCTGCACCTGATGGCTCTGCCGGGAATGGGTACTCGCAACAAGCAGCGATTAGTGCCGACGGTCGCTATGTTGCCTTTGTATCGACATCGACAAATCTGGTTTCTCAAAATACAAATGGTCTGAGTGAAGCATTCGTTCGCGATACTGAAAATAACCTCACTTCTCTTGTAAGCATTTCGAGCGATGGACAGGCAGCTAATGCAAGCGTGAACTCTGTGGGATACCAGCCGCGGGGAATTAGCGCGGATGGACGCTATGTAGTATTTGATTCAAGCGCAACAAATCTCGCGCCTCATCCTACCGATTATTCAACTCATGTGTTCCTTTACGATTGCCAATTGCAACAAACAACGCTGGTTGACGTCGATTCAGTCGGTACTCCTCTAGGTGGTGGGGGCTTTTACAATCCTGCGATATCTGCAGATGGAAGATTTGTCGTCTTTTTCGGTTTCGCGCAAGAGTTCCTTCGTGATGCGGTTGAGAGTCAAACAGCGGTTGTAAGCGTTGCGCCGGACGGACAACCGGATAATAACACGTCAGGGGATGCGAACTCTTTTCTTGGTCTAGGAGGCTCACGCGTTGCTTTTGCATCCTTTGGCACAAATCTAGTGGCAAACGATACAAATGGGCAGGCAGACGCGTTTGTCGCTTCGAATCCGTTTGTCGGAAATGTTTCGCTCAATTCCGTAAGTCTTGGTTCTGCATTTGTACCTGGTGGTAGCGGTGTCACCGGGACCGTCACCCTCACAGGCGTTGCTCCCACTGGCGGTGCGGTTGTCTCAGTCTGGTCAAACAATACTGCAGGACAAGCCCCCGGCACAGTGACCGTTCCAGCCGGTGCCACAAGTGCACAATTCAGTGTGAACACGTCAATGGTCGATGCCGAAACGGCCATAACGATTATGGCTTCCTATAACGGCGGCTCCAACGTTGCAGTGTTAACATTGGAGCCGGCTCCCGAATTAACTGTAAGTCCTTCGACGTGGGATTTCGGTTATCAAGCAGTGGGCACCACCAGTGCGATTGAATCCTTTGTGCTGACCAATTCCGGCACCGCGTCGCTCGCGATCAACTCTGTGCAATTAGCAACGGGCCAAGTGTTCAAGATTAGCTCAAACACCTGCGGCTCCAGCATTGCCGCTGGGGGAGGTTGCTCTGTCTCAGTAACATTTGACCCAAGCGCATCAGGTTCTGCATCGGATGCAGTCCAGATCAGCTATGGAAGCCCTGCGACGATCTTCTCTATTTCGCTGACAGGTACTGGCGCCACCCCTGTGGCTGCTCTCACTCCAGCGCCATTGAACTTCGGGAACCAGTCGATGCCGGGAAGCTCTACGGAAGTCGCGATGCTTACGAACACTGGAAATGCTTCTCTTTCGAGCATTTCCGCCAGCATTTCAGGGACGAATGCTGGGGACTTCTCAATTTCGTCGGATGGATGCAGCGGAGTGGTACTACCAGCTAATAGCAATTGCCCGGTTACGGTGTCCTTCTCTCCGAAAGCGAAAGGAAACCGAGCTGCAACGCTCTCAATCGCCGACAGCGCATCCGGCAGCCCACAAACGATTAGCTTGACGGGAACTGGAGTGCAGTCCACACCCACTTTGCTTTGGAGCCCGTCCGCCGCATCGATTACCTATGGAACACCGTTGGGCACTGGTGTGCTTGACGCAACAGCGAACCAAAGTGGCAGTAATCTTGCGGGAACCTCTGCGTATACCGCAACCTTGACTGGCGGCACGCCCCAGCTCGTGACTCAATCTACTGTACTCGGGGTGGGAACGTATACGCTGACAGCGACATTCACACCGACGGATGCGACCGACTACACGACGGCCACTGCCACTACAACACTCACCGTAAACAAGGCGACTTCGTCAGTAACGACATGGCCGACGGCCAGTTCGATCACCTACGGCCAGACGCTGGCATCCTCGACGCTATCAGGTGGCCAGTCAACTCCGGCGGGCAGCTTCACCTTCACCTCGCCGACAACCGCTCCAGGCACGGGTACGGCCTCGCAGGGCGTGACCTTCACGCCCACCGATACGACCGACTACAGCGCGTTGACAGGCACGGCAAGCGTGACGGTGAATAAGGCGACTTCGTCTGTGACGACATGGCCGACGGCCAGTTCGATCACCTACGGCCAGACGCTGGCATCCTCGACGCTGTCAGGCGGAGCATCGACTCCAGCAGGCTCGTTTGCCTTCACCACGCCGACAACCAAGCCGAACGCGGGCACTGCATCGCAGAGCGTGACGTTCACGCCCACCGATGCGACCAACTACAGCACGTTGACCGGCACGGCGAGCGTGACGGCCAACAAGGCGACTTCGTCAGTGACGACATGGCCGACGGCCAGCGCGATCACCTACGGCCAGACGCTGGCCTCCTCGACGCTGTCGGGCGGCGCCTCGACTCCGGCTGGCTCGTTTGTCTTCACCACGCCGACAACCGCTCCGGGGGCGGGCACAGCCTCGCAGAGCGTGACCTTCACGCCCACCGATACGACTGACTACAGCACATTGACCGGCACTGCCAGCGTGACGGTAAACAAGGCGACTTCGTCAGTGACGACATGGCCGACGGCCAGTTCGATCACCTACGGCCAGACGCTGGCTTCCTCGACGCTGTCAGGCGGAGCCTCAACTCCGGCAGGCTCGTTCGCCTTCACCACGCCAACGACTGCGCCGGGCGCGGGCACAGCCTCGCAGAGCGTGACCTTCACGCCCACCGATACGACTGACTACAGCACATTGACCGGCACGGCCAGTGTGACGGTCAACAAAGCGACTTCGTCCGTGACGACATGGCCGACGGCCAGCGCGATCACCTATGGGCAGACGCTGGCCTCCTCGACGCTGAGCGGCGGAGCATCAACCCCAGCCGGCGCCTTCGCCTTCACCACGCCGACAACCGCGCCAGGCGCGGGCACAGCGTCGCAGAGCGTGACCTTCACGCCGGCCGACACCACCGACTACAACACGGTTGTCGGCTCGGCCAACGTCACAGTCACCAAGGCAACACCGTCAGCGATTACCTGGCCGACAGCCAGCTCGATCACCTACGGCCAGACGCTGGCATCCTCGACGCTGTCGGGCGGAGCATCGACTCCGGCTGGCTCGTTCGCCTTCACCACGACGACAACCGCTCCGGGCGTGGGTACAGCCTCGCAGAGCGTGACCTTCACGCCGACCGACACCACCGACTACAACACGGTTGTCGGCTCGGCCAACGTCACAGTCACCAAGGCAACACCGTCAGCGATTACCTGGCCGACGGCCAGCAACCTCACTTACGGGCAGACGCTGGTCTCCTCGACTCTGAGCGGCGGCGCATCAACCCCAGCCGGCGCCTTCGCCTTCACCACTCCGACTACCGCGCCGGGCGCGGGCACAGCGTCGCAGAGCGTGACCTTCACGCCGACCGATGCGACCGACTACAGCACGCTGACGGGCACGGTCAGCGTGACGGTCAACAAGTCAACCCCTTCATCGATCACCTGGCCGACAGCCGGCAACCTCACTTATGGGCAGACGCTGGCCTCCTCGACTCTGAGCGGCGGAGCATCGACTCCCGCAGGTTCGTTCGCCTTCACCACGCCGACAACCGCTCCAGGCACGGGCACAGCATCGCAGAGCGTGACCTTCACGCCCACCGATGCGACCGACTACAGCACGTTGACCGGCACGGCAAGCGTGACGGTCAACAAGGCGACGCCGTCTGTGACGACATGGCCGACAGCAAGTTCGATCACCTACGGGCAGACCCTGGCGAGTTCAACGCTGATCGGCGGTGTTGCGTCCTCGGGTGGCACCTTTGCCTGGACTACGCCATCGACGGCGCCCACAGCCGGCGCACAGACGCTGTCGGTCACCTTCACTCCCTCTGACACGACGGACTACAGCACGGCTACTACAACCGTGCAACTGACGGTGAACAAAGCCACGCCTTCGATCACTTGGGCGACGCCTGCGGCGATCACCTATCCGACGCCACTGAGCGCAACTCAGCTTGACGCGGTGGCTGCCTTTGTCGGAGCCACGGTGCCAGGAACCTTCGCCTATACGCCAGCGGCGGGCACGGTGTTGAAGGCCGGCAGCGGCCAGACGTTCTCGGTGACCTTCACGCCAACCGACACGACCGACTACGCGACTCCGGCAGCGGCGACAACCACGATCACCGTCAACCAAGCCACGCCCACGATCACCTGGGCAGCGCCTACGGCGATCACCTACGGCACGGCGCTGAGCGGAACACAGTTGGATGCGACGGCTTCGGTGTCGGGAACATTCGTCTACAATCCAGGGGCAGGAACGACGCTGCCCGTGGGAAGCGACACGCTTTCGGTTACCTTTACCCCCACCGACACGACCGACTACACGACGGCTACGGCGACTGTACAACTGATGGTCAACGTAGCGCCTAATCCCACGCCGGTCATCAGCAGCCTCTCGCCGACGTATACCGATGCGGGCGCAGGGACCTTCACGCTGACGGTCACCGGATCGGGATTCATATCCGGCTCGACGGTCTATTGGGGCACAACCGCACTGACCACGACCTACGTGAGCGCGACGCAGCTTACCGCGCAAATTCCAGCAGCAGACATTGCCACTGCGGGAACCGCAGCCGTCATCACTGTGCAAACCGCAGCGCCCGGCGGCGGCACTTCCAACTCATTCCAATTTGAAGTGAATTCCGCGTCTGGATCGACTACGGAGCCGACATTTACGTCAACGACAGCGACCATAATAGCTGGTTCTCCAGCCAGCTACCCGGTCACCTTACCTTCCTCGGTGGAGAGCGCCTCGGTAACCTGCCTGAATCTTCCCACGGGAGCGTCGTGCAGCTATTCGGCGACAACCAACACGTTGACGATCACAACCTCCTCGACGACGACCAAAGGAACCTATCAGATCACAGTAGTGTTTACTGAAACTGTTGCCGGTGCTGCAACCTCGTGGATTCTGCTGCCCATTCTTCTCCTTCCTCTTGTGTATTTGAGGAGGAAACTTGCTGCGCGAGGCGTTTGGGTGACAACTTGCCTGGGGCTGGTTCTGCTGGCTGCGGTTGCATACACATCCGGTTGCGGTGGTAGTAGTGGAGGGTCTAGTTCCCCACCCCCCCCTCAGACTCACCAGGTGGTAAGTTCGGGCTCAGTTAGCATCACAATCCAGTAGAAACCAGTAGAAACGCCTCAGGAATTTACGTACAGAAACGGAATGGCGAGTTCGGCATTCCGTTTCGTCGTCGCCGCTGGTCATCGGTGCTAGCTCTTCTGCTGTTGGTTGCCGCTGCCGGGGCAATTGGTTGCGGCGGGGGATGGAGCACAAGCGGCGGGGGTGGAGGCGGCTCAAGCACGCCAGCGACCACCGCTGGTAACTATACATTCACCATACCGCGTTATTCTTTAAACATAGTAATCCCGAAGCTTATTTATCTCGATACGAACCTATGGAACAGATTACTCGATCAGAATGTCGATCCAATTGCGCTGCTTTCGAAACTGGAGCAGTGCGACTCTTCTCTGGCGCTGAGCGGGCAGAACGTCTATGAACTCGCTCTGACGTTTCAGAATTCCGCAGAGCGAGGGATGGAACTCTTCCGTTACCTAAAGGTCTACGTTGACGCAGGGATTGTCGGCGCCTACGACAATTTGGACCTGTTGAAAGCTGAGGTGACCGCGCTGTATGCGTGTGCTGACACAGTAGTCGCATACTACAATCCAGCAGACTACGACGCGCTTAAAGCGGAAGTTGCAAAGTTGGCTGCGGGAATCGTGGATCAACGAACACAGTCGTTTCTTTCAAAACGGAAAGGGCGCGCAAAAGCTGGCCGAGAGGAGCCAAAAACTCACCTAAAACAGCGACCAGATGTGAAAGCATGGCTGCTTGCTGTTCCTGAGAGCGGGTTGGCCGCTTGGCTCGATGAGCAAGTGCCCGGAGAAGTCGGCACCGCATTTCTCATCGGGCATCTCAATAACGTATACAGGTCAGCCTCGGCGGATGCAGCAAAGAGCACGGCACAAGGGCTGCTCCAACATCCGGCTTCTCGCACAGCGAAGGCGTTGGTTCAGGCGGACCTGTATTTACTCTGGCGCTGCGCCCGCCGAGGCTCAAATCCGAAGGACTTGCCGGATGATGTGTACCATGTTCTGAACGCCGCCTATTGCGATGTGTACGCCACTGCCGATTCAGGTCAGAAGGAATACGTCGCACTGCTCCTGAGTCGGTGGACGCGGCCTGCGATCTTCGATGGGAGCACATCGCTGGCAGACTGGCTTCTAACGGTCTGAAGAGCGGGTACGTTTACGGCTACAACTCCATGCCTTTTTCACATCTTCAATTTTGGTCCAAAGGAGCACCAGGATCAGTCCCGTAAACGCCAATGTAGCCAGGATGGATTCTGGATTTCCGCCAAATCGCCATAACCGGCCAATGTCTGCCCATTCTGACGGTGTGTAAAATATTGTGCGTTGCAGGGTAAATCGGGCTATGTTTCGCCGGCCCAACAATCCGATGGCGAGCTAGAATCACGGCTCTCATTCGCGCCTACTGCAACGCACGATGGATTCCAGATACGGATGGGCGCCAGGAGGCGATCTCGTCCTCCAGGTGGCATCCAGTTTGCGGCCAATGCATATCTACGTTCCTGCACCGACTGAAATCACTCCGTCTGAAGAAAAAAGGAATCCAGCTGAAAGATAATACAACGACTCTCTTGGCCGTGCTACTCAGAGCTGATTCACTATTGGAGCATCAAAAAAGGTTTGGCCGGTTATCTTCGCCAATTCACTCGTCGTGGCTGGATTGATAACCGAGAAGTCGGCCACTGTTCAGGAATGTGATCGAGGACCGGACTCTCAACTGTTGCCAACAGTCAAAGCACTTATGGAGGCGATCTGGAGTTGATATTTTAGTGTTCTCGCCGCACGGATCGTCAAGCCGGCAGTTGGGCACGCGTCTTGATGGGATCACTCAGCACGAAAGCGCCGTTCCACTCATGAAAAGGCCCCACTTGTCATCGAGTCATTCTGCTAGCCAGATAGGGTTCACGACATCATGATAGGGCTAAACGCAATGCTGCCGCATTGCTCGCTTAGGTCGGTGGCAATCAGGCTCGTCCGAGCGTCGGTGGAGACGACCCGGACGCGGTGGGTTCCGCGCAGGCTGGTCTTCGTATTGAAAGCAGTCTCCGAATCGTAGACGGGCATGGAAATCAATTCGGGCGCGGGGGCCAAGGGGCACCCGCGCCGGGTTTGCGGCTAGGCGGCCAGGCAATCCATGGCTGACTCCAGGGCGAGCCGGACGTTGCCGAGTGCTTCCATGGAGGGCACAGTCGCGAAGGTCTGGACTTTGTAGGTATCCAGAACCTGGTCCACGATCTGAGGGGCCACGCCGGCGGCGAGTTGCCTGGTATGGGTCAGCAGGTCGCACGCTTCGTTGAGCGAACGCATAATCTGCTGGGCCGCGTCGCCCGAGGGGGTCTCCGGGGCGATGGCGCTCTTTGCTTTGGTGGCGGCGTCATTGTAGAGTGGCTCACCCAGGGCCTGGATATACATGGCTTTCTTCACGAGCAGTTCGTCGCGGGTGGGAGTACTTGCAGTCTGTGCCGCAGGGCGGGTATTCGGGCTCGGCACTGGGCGCAGTGGGCGCGAACCATTGCCGCTGTTACTGCTTTCGTGAACCGCCAGCGGCTGCGCCGGGCTCGCAGCGCCTGAGCGGGGGAGCGCGGCAGCCAGCGCAGTAGCGGCAGCAGGGCGGAATTTATTCAAATCTGCGGGTTGACCGTAGAGGTCAATGTCACACCACAGTTTCTCAACGCGCCTGAGATAGAGGCCAATACCGAAGCACTCGGCCGACCTTTTGAAGGCCTGTGAGTCGGCGGAGGTCAGGGCATTGGCGTCGTCAGACCACATCTCGCCCGTGCCCGAGTTCCTCCCAATACCGGGGATTTCGATTTCACAGATGAGGGCGATCTTGCCCTTCAACACGCTCTTGCCTTCCACCGTAGCCGGGATGTTTTCTATTGTGTACTGCTGGTAGGTGCGGCTCCAGCAACCCTCGCCCAGTACGGAGTTCAGCCGGTCGATGATTACGCATGCCTTGATGTAGGGAACGACCAGTCCCCGCTTTTTGTCCTTGGTCGCCTGAATCACGCGCCAGCGGACGTCGTTGAAGACGAAGGGCTCACTGAGTTGGGCGATGACCCGTTTTCTCTCGTCGGCGGCCAGGGAGGCGGCCAACGCCGGACCGGCGGTGATATCCGTCAGGGAAACCGCTTGTCCGTGCGAGTCTAAAAGAATTGAAGATGCCATTTGGAACCTCGGGACCGGACAACTGTCCGGCAGGGAAATGGGTCGGGGCGCTGATGGGCGCGGGGAGTGAGCGCGCGGCTTGATCGCGGGCTCGGATCGGGTCGCATCGCTATAGTATTCAGGCCGGCGAAACCCAGTCGTTGATCTGTTCATTAGGATGGTTCCGGCCACGACAGACTCCGAGATAGACCACAGTCGCACCTCGCAGTGGTGACAGACGAAATTTGCAGACTAAGTTTCACGAGCGAATCACGCGGATGGTTTCAGGCCGCGTCGACAGGGATGGTTTCGCCAAATGGGGCTACCTGTGAACTGGTGGACACCCAGATGACGGGATAGTGCGGCTCCCGCTCCGGGAAGGAACCATACAAGTCGGTGAGAAAGACCAGTGCGTGCGGAGCGAGTCCTTGCTGTTCAACGTGCTCGAATACGGGCGCGAACTCCGTGCCGCCGCCGCCCACCGGCGTAAGTGTCACCGTTTCGCCACACGAATAGACATCGTAGCGGTGGATGAGCGTATCGAAGTAGAGCAGATGGACCTTCTCGGGCCTGTGCTCTTCAATTAGGGCATTGACCTCGCCTGCGAACTGGCCCAGTTGCCGTTCGTTGATTGACCCGGAGCAGTCGATGGCGATCACCAGCTCGCCGACGCCTTCCCGGCTAACGCCGGGCAGGTAGAGTCCCGCGTGGATGAGGCGGCGATTGGGACGCATCCAGGAGTAGTCGTTCGGGATCGTGGCTGCGAACGCGCGCTGAAACCTGTCTCTCCAGTCAACCTTTGCCTCCGCTGTTTGGCGAAGAGCGCGATCCACACCAGCGGGCGTCTTGCCCGCCATGCGTGCGACGGCCACGGCCTCATGCACCGCGGCGCGCCATTCGGTCTCGGCTGCGGAACGCTGGGCATCGGACAAAGGCTGACCGGGCGCCTCGGGATTTGGAGCGTCGAGAACCTGGCCGAATCCGCCCGGAGTCATGGGCGGTTGAGGAACCTGGTTGCCGCCAGGGTCTGGCAGGCTCGATTGGCTACCACTGGACGTGTCTGAATCGCCTGTCGAGCTCGATGATTGAGGGGAGCCGGAGTTCGACGAATTTCCGGACTCTTCCTCTGTGAGCCTGTTGTAGATCTGTTCCGCGCTGAGGTTGTGAAAACGGGAGTCATTCAAGGCATCCTTCGGCAGCGCCATGCCGGCGTTGAGCACCAGGGGATTGATGGCGTAGTCAGCGGCCTCGTTCCATCTCTCCCGGTCGCGGTTGCCGCGCCGGGTGTGATGTTGGAGGGCGGGGTGCATGACTTCATGCGCCAGCACTCCCACCAGTTGATCGGGCGGCAACTCATCCACAAAGGACGGGTTGTAGAAGAGGCTCTTGCCGTCTGTTGCCATGGTGGGGATGCTGGGGGCGGAGACCGGCGTAAGCCGGAAGATCAGTGCCCCGAAGAAGGGGTGATCCAGGAGCAGAACGGCCCGAGCTTTCCGGATTCGGTCGATTGCGGTCGGTTTCACAATTGCCATTGGCGCTCCTCGGTGTTCGCCGTCGCACGAGACCTTGGTCGCGGTGACGGCGAATGGGAGTTGGTTCAAGCCGGAACGCACATATAGGCAGCCATGTGGTCCAGGATTGCGGTGGTTTCGTCCTCGATGGAATCCTCGGCGCCGGTTATCTCTTCAGGGAGCGGCTCCAGGCTAGCCTCTTCGGTTTGCGGAGGTTCCGCGGGGTTCTGGTCGATGGCGAGGACGCCAGCGATGGTGCGCGCGATCGAGGCTGCGCTGGCAGCTGTCTGCTGGCGCGTTGTCGGGCTGTTGCGCAGCAACTCGGCAGAGTGTTGGCACAGCTGCTGGCGCACCTGTTCGGTAAGGATGGCCAAGTTAGGGTCGCCAACGATGTTAAGACGAGGCAATAGCTCTACGAGTTCGCTGACATTCGATACCAGCGTCCCATGGAAGCGGGCCTCCGGGTCGGCCAGCCGGCTTGCCATGTGGTTGGTCACCTCGTAGAGGCGCATCCACAGGTCGCGCATGCCGTCTCCAATCGCCGCGCGAGTGGAAGCGTCGATGTCGCGGGCAATGCGGGCTTGCTCGTCCTCTGACAGGCTGACGCGAAAGTCGTCGCCGGTCGGGATCGGTAGAATCTCCGGTCGGAGAGCGAACTTCTCCTTCACCTTTTCCGCAGATGGGTAGTCCTTGAGACGGAACAGGCTGCCGAGCATGGGTTGAGCCTCTTTCACGTAGGTGTCATAGGCGTCCAGAAACTCGTCAACCGCATAGCGGAACTCAGCCGCGAAGTCACGCATCTGCGCGTTGAACTCGAAGTAGAGCTCGGCGGGCAGGATGCGCAGCCCCTCGTCGCTCCAGGGAAGGGTGACGCGGTAGAAGTACTGGCGAATGCGGCCCGCGATCGTCTGAATCTCGTCGAGTTTGGGCGCTTCGCAAAATAGGCGCTTGTTGTAGCGCCCGGCCTGCTCGTTGGCGCCGTTGAGGGTGGCGACTTCGCGGCTGACCTTGCGGTCATGCTTGCGAGCAGTCCAGAGGCTGATATGAATAGCAGCCAGCATTGCCTTGGTGGAAAGATCCATTAGGTAACTCCTTGGAGGTTGATGGGACGGTTGTTAGCTCACCACCCCGGCAAACCGGACACTGAAATCGATAAAGGTTGACGTCTTGGTGATGGCCTTGTCGCGCAAGGCGGCATCGCGCATGGCGAGCACGTGGTACTCGGGCTCCATCCGGGAGAGGTACTTGCCTGCCTGGCCGATATTCCGGTCGTTGATAACCCGGCCCAGAGCGGTTGCGGCGGCGATGGCTGTTGATGGGTCATCCGGGATCTTCGTGGTCGTTGGGTTGAGTAGAATTTCGTCGGTAGAGGGCAGTTCGTGCAACAGCCGCAGAAAGGAGAAGAACTCTGCGGCGGCGCCTTCTCCTACCACTCCGTTGAAGATGTGGAGCAGCAGGTCGTCGAGGTTAGAATGACGGGCGTACCAGGCTTTGAGCACGCGGGAGAGCATTGCCCAGGAGCGCGGTGTCGGCCATGCGGTAACATCGACTGCGTCGCCGGGGGCCAGCAGCAGATTGGGCCGGAAGCGCAGGAAGGCAATCACTTGGGGCAGAATCTTGTGGAGGATGGCCCAGCTGCACCAATCCTTGAGGTCCGGTTCCAGCGTGAGATGCAAGAAGCGGTTGCGCAGAGGCCGGGGCATGGCAAAGTGAACGCCGCGCTCCGAGGCTGGGTTGCCGGCAGCAAGTATCTCCCAATCGGCAGGCATGACATAGTCTCCCAACCGGCGGTCAAGCACCAACTGGTAGCAGGCGGCCTGGACCATCTGCGGCGCGGAGGTCAACTCGTCGAGGAAAAGGATGCCTTTACCGTCACGAGGCAGGAAGTTGGGTATGAGCCACTTGGTGGTGTCACCGTCGATGCAGGGAAGGCCGCGCAGGTCGACGGGGTCGAGCAGAACGGCGCGCAGGTCGATGAATTCGCAGCCCTGTGCGGCGGCCAGGTCGCGTACGATCTCGGACTTGCCGACGCCGGGGGCTCCCCAAATATGCACGGGGACGTGTTCGCTCAGGGCGCAGTGAAGCGCCTCGATAAGGGCAGAGGGAGTCATGGTTTACTCATTTCTCGATTGCGAAGGTAAAGGTTCGGTTCAGGAAGGCGCCCCGGTTCGGCAGATGCAGAGAGTGTCAATATCATTCTAATATGGAACTATATTGACATCATGGTAGTGCGGCTGCATACTCTATCCATGCCACGCACTCGCATGGACGAGCTGTATGCACTTGCCGAAGAGCATGATGGCCTGCTCACGTCGAAAGAAGCCCGCGCACAGGGAATCCAAGACTCCGTGCTGGTCCGGCTGGCGCAGCGTGGCCGGTTGGAAAGAATGAGCAGAGGGGTCTACCGGATCGCGCATTTTCCGGCAGACCGGTTTGCCCAGTACCGCGAGGCTGTCCTGTGGGCACAGGCAAGTCAAGGACCAGAGCGCGTCGCCCTTTCTCATGAGACGGCACTACTGCTCTACGGCATCTCGGATGTGAACCCTGCGCACGTGAACCTCACTGTTCCGATGTCGTCACGGCTGCGGCGGGAGCACCCCGAATGGATCGTGATTCATCGGGCCGACCTCACACCGCAGGAGATCAGCCAGCACGAGGGAATGCCAGTCACCTCCGTAGAACGCTCGGTCATGGATGTTCTCTCGACCACGCATCGGACGGACATCGCCAGGCAGGCCATTACAGACGCACTGCGGGAAGGACTGCTCACCGCGGCCCAGGCGAACAGTCTTCGGAGGCGTGTCAATCACCCGGTGCATGGTCTCTCACTTGTAAAAGATGGAAGCAGGGTGAAGTCGAATAAATCTGCGACCACCTGAGCGTCTTGGAGAGACCGTTGCGCTGGGCTTGCGCGGGAACCTCTTCGCCGGTATCAGGCACGTTCGGCCGATGGGGTAGGCGCATGTCCCACAAGAGTTTAGCGCCAATTAAATAGACAAATCGGTTAGCTTATTCTGCGCTCCATGCGGGTCATCTCTTGCATTTGCAAGGAATAAGTGGTATTTTTTCTTGCAGGATGTATGAGGAATATATGCGCCAAACAATTGAAAATAAGGCAGAATATAGGATTCGAGGAACCGGAAGAGGGTGGGCATTTTCGCCGCGCGACTTTCTGGACCTCGGAGGCCGCCCCACTGTCGATTCGGCGCTCCACCGGCTGGAGAAGCGAGGCGAGATTCGCCGGGTCATTCGCGGCGTTTACGACTATCCGCAGTTCAGCAAGCTCCTCGATAAGCACCTCAGCCCTGATATTGACCAGGTCGCGCGGGCTCTGGCGCGGAAGTTCCGTTGGCGCATCCAACCCAGCGGCGCAACGGCACTGAACTTTCTTGGGCTTTCCACTCAAGTTCCCGCGCGTGCCGTCTATCTATCGGATGGACCCGACAGGACTTACCAAGTCGGCAATACAGCTTTGGCTTTCGAACATACAGCCCTGAAGGAAGCAGGGGTTAAGCTCAAGGAGAGCGGTCTGATCGTTCAGGCGCTCAAGGCGCTTGGCCAAGAGCGGATCACTCCAGAGGTCATCGCCAAGATTCGAGCCTGGCTGCTGGAATCGCTGCGCGGCAAGGTGCTGGCCGATACCAAAACGGCGACGGGATGGGTTTACAGCGCAATCCAGCAAATCACTCAATAGGAGCTTATGGATAGGATCGCCACCGGACCACCCAAAGACAGGCGGGATTTGTTCAGCGAGACGGCAAGCCGGCTCGGCATGAATCCCGCCATCGTCGAAAAGGACTTCTGGGTTTGCTGGATTCTCAAACACATCTTTGCCGAACCGGCGCTCAAGGGTCAGATGGTCTTCAAAGGCGGCACGAGCCTTTCTAAAGTCTTCGGATTGATTGACCGTT
>Ga0302140_10004849_pt1 | contig 17100 bp, 10 predicted proteins | sample I_Bog_E1_1_FD_202095 | JGI IMG/M metagenome (GOLD analysis project Ga0302140, IMG submission 202095) | Peat permafrost microbial communities from Stordalen Mire near Abisko, Sweden - I_Bog_E1_1 | ecosystem: Environmental > Terrestrial > Soil > Wetlands > Peat | place: Sweden: Abisko, Stordalen... | reverse complement strand
AAAGAGAAGAACCTCTCGCTGTGCCCAGTCGTATTCGCAGCCTACGTAGCGGTAAGCCCGACCTGACTTTTCGAAGTGATCCGCGTACATCCGGTGAAATCCGATGGAGTCTTTTGGTGTCATCTTGGGCTCCAGTTCGATGGCAAGATCCAGATCACCGATGCGCTCGCCGCCACGCAGGTAACTGCCGAAGACCACCGCAGCCGTGATCGTCATCAGGAATCCCTGGTTTCGGTTCGCTAGTTCCACACGTTCCATGAATTCCTTGAGTGCCGTATCAGCAGTTTCCCATCGGACACGCTTTGCTGCCGAACCACGGCTGAACGTCCTGCCTGCCGGGGTCAATCTCAGATGACCGTCAGTACTTGCCGCAAGGTATCCGACGATCAGAAGTGCACGGATGAGCTTCTTCGCGCGATACCCTGAGTATCCAGCCCTCTCCAAGGTCATGGAATGAAATCCGAGTGGAAAACTCCGTCGCAGATCGCGGACTTCAAGTATCGGCAGACCGCCGATCCTGTCGCCAGCGTTGATTTGCATAGTCACGCGTAGTCGTCCTCACCGGCGGGCTGATATTTCTGCACTCGTATTCTAACGTTTCGCCAGGATTTGGTCTGGTTCAAAAGCAAATCGCCGGATAGCACTGAGGATGAATGAATCAACTGCGATCTGCTGCGAAGTGTATAGGTTCCCCACAGGCTTTTATTTCTGATCGGGGCCAGCTAGGCTAGGCTTCACCTGATAGGGTCCGGGTGGGCGCTTTCACGGCGAAAACACGGCTTCAAATCCCGTCGGGGACGCTAATAAAGAATCAATAAGATGCGCAAGGTTTGCCTTGCATTCATGGGTGCAAAATGGCGGAAAATCTCATCAGGTTCATTCGTCTGAATGAAGGTAAGCTAGGCCGCAAGCGCCGCGAACGCGAATTTGAGAAGCTAACGGACGACGAAGTGGCCTCTATTGAGGCAATCGTTCAAGACGCCTTCGAAGGCTTCGAAAACTAGCCCAGCTACCGCAGCTTATGAATCGCACATATAATCTTGAGTGTTTCGGGTGCAAGTTTGAATTAGCCGAGAGTAAACCTTTTGTTTTCGCATTTTGCGCAAGTGTTTCTCGGAAACAGATGATTTGCGGCCTTCCTCTACAGGTTTGCCTTTGCAAGCCGTCGTAGGAAGGCGCTCTTGGCGGCATGTGTTTTGCGAAGCTCCTCCACCGTCAACTGGAACCCCGTTTCATCCCTATGGCGAACAGCCAAGTCATGCAGATCCACTAACAGAATCACGGCCTGCTCGTAATCCTTCGGCTGCCGCTGCTGGATATACGCCTCTACCTGCTTCCAGACCGCCTTCTTGCGCTTCGCCAGACCTTCGAGGTACACCGCGCGATCCGCCTCGTCCTTCGCTTTTTTCTGTGCTGCCGCCGCTGCTCGTTGCGCACTCAATTGCCGGGCTCGCTCTTCCGCGCGGACGCGTGATGTTGTCAACAGATCTTTGACGGTCCGACGTTTGATTGCACCGTGGCTCGCTGTGTTCGCGTTCTCCCGCTGAAAGCGTTGCAGAAGTTCGAGCCTGTACCGCTCACTGGGCTCCGACAGAAAGTCGGCGAGCAGGTCATCCTTTTCATTCGCAGGCAAGCCCCGAACCCAGGTTGCAAGTTCCTTGCGCGAAGGCTCTGCTTTCAAGGGCGCAGAAGCGGAGGATGCAACTTCGACAAGACCCTCATCGATTCCAAGAAATTCGATCAACGAATCAAGGGGCGCTGACAATTCCTGCAGGCCGGCTGGCACCGGGGGCTCCAGCTTATCTTCAGAAAATTCGTGACACTCCACGCTATGCAGCCATCCGAGATACAGGCAGCGAAGATCCCCCCGAAGCAGATCGGAGCGCAGGGAAATCAACGATCCCATCCAGCCAGTGCCATCATCCCATTCGTCGTCGGACTCAACTTCACTTTCAAAGCTGATAATCACGAACTGTCCGGCACTCCGCACACTCGCGGCCTCGCTTGGCAGGATCGACTTTAGATGTTCGAAGTCCACCAGTTCCTGCGGCAAGCGAAGATGGAATTCTCGCGTCCCCCAATTTGCCACATAGACAAACGCGTCGAAATGCTTTTCCAAGAGTTTGAGCGGGTCGGCTTTCAAGTCTCCCCACTCGTAATGATTCGTAAAACTCGTCGAGGTAATCACCGCGCGCGTGGAGAGGTCGCGAAGGGCGGCCATCTGGGTCTTAGTCAGCGCGTGATCAATTGCTTTGAAGTCGTAATACTGGTATTCGCTCACTTAGAACCCTCTGCGCCAATGGCTGTATGCCGCAATCCATTCCGCGCCCGCCGGTATTGGCTTGGGCAACGGAAGATCGAGGATTTCAATCCTCTGCTTGACTCCGTCTCGCTTGCAGACCGCAATTCGACCATCGCGCGTCATGTCCACCTTTTCCACAACTGCCTCAACGCCCAGGATGCTCACCGAGAAGGACAGAGCAAGGTGCTCCTCAATCATCATAAAGAAGCCGCCGGTCTGTTCTTCGTCACCGTAAGCATCGACCACGGCTTCCTCGATCAGCGCCTCTAGTCTCGCCTTGCTGAGGGATAGAAGGTTGGCTTCCGGCTTCCGTTTCAGCTTGCGAATATCCACGTGGCCCCCGCGCGCGTGCCTTGCTTCAGCGTCATATTTCTCCATGCCCTTCGACAGTATCCGGGTCCGGTCTATTCAGCCCCGTTGTTTGCCGTTCCATACGAAACGCCTCATAGGGCGAATTGCAGATCCGATAGCCGATGGCACTATAACCTTTTAACCGGCGCGCGTACATCCTTGCCAGCATGAGGACTTTGGAATCGACATAGTCGTAAACCCGGACAACGCGCTTCGCATCGTGAAGCCGATGAAGGCGCCCGACGTACTGCTGCAACGTACCCTTCCATGAAATGGGCATTGCCAGAAACAGGGAATCAAGGCGAGCATCGTCAAAGCCCTCTCCTATGTAACTTCCCGTTGCCAGGATCACTCTTGGATTCCCCTCTGGCACGGCTGCCAATGCATCCGCAATCGACCTCCGTTGTTTCTTTCCCATGCCGCCTTTAAGTACAAATACGTTTTCAACCCTTCCATCGAGCGCTGTCTCAAAGAACTTGAGATGTTCGGTTCTGGCAGTCAGCAGCAGTGGTGAACATCCAGCTTCTACGGCGTGCAGCAGATCGCCGACGATCAATTCATTGCGGGCATTGTCATCGACAAGACCAGCGTACAATTCCTGAATCGTCGTGTCAGCCTGCTCGGGAGGAACACAAAACTCTGTCAGGCGCGGGATTACTTCATGCTCAAATGGTGAGGAAGCAGTCATTGAACGGGCGCTGAGCTTGTATCGTATCGGACCGCACTGCATATAGATGATGGGATGATGCCCGTCCTTGCGCTCAGGAGTCGCGGTCAGGCCAAGCACATATTTCGCTTTCACTTGCTTCAGCACTTGCTCAAAGGTAAAGGCGGACAGGTGGTGGCACTCATCCACAATGACCTGACCGTATTCAGCGACGAAGTCTTTCACTCCGGCTTTGTCGTGACTGCTCTGAATGATGGCAACGTCTACGCATCCACTCGGATCATTCTTGCCGCCGCCAATTTGTCCTATTGACTTTGCCGGGAGGTCGAGGAACATCGCTAATCGTGCCTGCCATTGATCGAGCAATTGCTGCCGATGGACCAGCACGAGAGTGTTCACTTTCCGCTGTGCAATCATCCAAGCTGCCAAAGCGGTCTTTCCAAAAGCAGTAGGAGCGCAGAGAATCCCGTCGTCGTATTCGGCGATCGCAATGGCAGCATCGAGTTGCGCCGGGCGCAGTTGTCCTGAGAAGTTCACGTCTATCGGACGGCCAGTGAACCGCTCATCACGGATCACTGGTTTGATGTGGTGTGCTTCAAATAGCTGCTTGACCTCGGCAATACAACCGCGCGGCAACGCGATGTAATTGGCGACATCTTCGCCACATGCGATGACCCGTGGCTTATCGTAGGTTGGAAGACGCATGGCCTGGGCTTTATAGAACTCAGGATTCTGAAAAGCTGCCAGGCGTAGCAGCCTATTCAACATCGCGGAAGGTAGCCCATTTTTTTCTACATAAACAAGATTCGACCGGACAATTTGCATCTGCGCCGGGAAAGGCCCAGGGATTTCGCGTTCCGCTCTTGCCTTTGACGGAGGCAATGCCCAAGGATCAACGTCCTCATCTTCGGCATTGTTGATTCTGACACCGAGGAGGTCTCCGCGCTTTTGCGCTTCCAGCACCACAGCTTCGACGGCGTCAGCAGACATTCTCTTGACGCTTGCCAAAAACTCCCATTGATCCGGATATGGTCGGAACTCTGCATCAACAAAAACGCTGTTCTTGTTTGCTCGTGGAATCTTTTGCAGCGGAAGAGCTATCAGGTTGCCAAACCCGCCTTTGGGCATGGTGTCCTGGTTAGGAAACAAGCGATCATAAGAGTCTAGCCCTAGCTGGTGGCGGGATTCCATGGTTAGAGTCAGGATTACACAGCCAAGTTTTCTTGCAGTTGAAGCGGGGATTGCTCGTTCAAAAAATATCCAAACATGGCCACCCTTCCCTGATCGTGAGCGTTCCAATGCCGCTGGCACGCTCAGTTCGCTGCAGGCGGTGAGAAATGCAGCAATGTCTTCCTGCCATGCTTTCTTGTCGAAATCGACCGCTAGCAGCCAGCATGTCTCATCCTGCAGAAGCGGATAGATCCCAACCGTCTGTTCACCGACAAGATGCCCGTGAATGACTTCATCGGTGAGCGGCCAATATGTTCGCGTCAGGCGATCGACCTTTTTGCGATCTTCATCTTTTGCACTCAGAAAGGACTTCCAGTCTCGATCCGCTTTGGGCATGTATCCAGAACGCCCGTCATTATTTTCCCAACGAATGGCATAGATATCTTCACGGCCACGGAAGAGGGTGCGAAACAACGCGATTCGCTGCTCCGCTGTAGCTATTCCCGGCTTCTGGGCCTCAGGCGCAGAATTCGAGGCTTGAGGATGATCCAAAGTTGGCTGTGCTGCCTCTGGAATGGGTATGCCATGCGCAATCAAGAGGCTTCGCAAACGAGCATTCTCTTTCAGCAGTCGACGAACTTCCGCCGCGGAAGCGTCTGAACTCGATAGTTTTTGATCGACCGAGTTCATGCTGGGCTCCATTCGAATATTGTTGGGTATTGACACCAAAATGATCGCACGTAGCCGGGAAACGCATACAGACTTCACTACGATCACCGCCGTCAGTCCCCCGGGCTGCATCTATATGTGTACATCCGTGCCGCCTTCTAACAAACTCTTGCGAATTGACCGCCCCCTCTGTGGTGATAGGTCATGATGCCTTTCGCTTATGGCGAAAAAGATCCATGCGCTGGCAGTCCTTAGGCTTGCGTTCTGTGGTGCTGGCCAGCATCCTCGCAAGCATAGCGACCCTGATTTCTGAAATCAGGAAGCGCCAATGTGTTCGGCGACCTGAGGCTCGGAGCGGATGTCCAGGAATCACTCCTGCCCTTGCGAAACGAATTACGGTGCCGGGATCGATCCCGAGGTATTGACTCACTACAATTGCCTTGACAAACGGTTCAGCTGCACTTGTATTCACATCCTTCGAACCCTGCACGACCGCTGTTGAATCCTTGACCGATTTTCCGTCCATTTCTTACCTTTCCACATAGATTTTGTTGGGATATGGCCTCAGATCTGCCGATTCGCGACAAGGCCGACTTGCGCGCAACAGGAATTTCGTTGGATTTGCGATCGAGAGCCTTCTCAAGCTAGAGCGGTTGCGTCGCAAGTTCTCGGCCAGTTTCGAAGCGAGCAAATTCCAGGGACCGCGAGAAGAATCTCGGGACCAGGATCCCGTTCGCTATAGCCGTTCTAGTGCGTTCAGTACGGGGCCCTGGCCCGTAGAATGTTGGAGTTGCGACTTGCCTGCGGTCTTTCACGGCGATAACACGGGTTCAAATCCCGTCGGGGACGCCAAGCAAAATAAAAGACTTCTAGATATTTGGCCTCCGCGCATTACCCGGGCGAGACCTGGTCCTCCCAATTTGAAGGCCGCCTGAATATCCCACGCATCAAAAAGCCCAAAGTCTCAGGTACGCTCCCGATTACTGCTTCTTGAGAACTGCAGTCCCCTTTTCATCCGCGAGAATTGCGCTCTCGAGCCTGCGAAAGTCGTCGGCCCGAGTGGGCGGAATTTCGACTTGCCGTACAACGTATTCGCGCTCGTAATGGAGCTGGTTTCCCTTCACCGAAGTATTCGACTTGTAGCTGGCAAAGTCCATATCCACGTTTACCGGGTCCGGAGTCTCATCCACCGCATAGCCTGCCGGAAGGGCAATATCGAAGCTGTCACGCCAATCGCCAGGATGACCGATCTCGATGGCATAGACGCGGGGCTTGCCAGCCATCACGTCGTTTACGGCTCGCGTTTGGCTACCCATAACGCGCGGCCTCAACAGCAAAAGTGGGCCGGAAGCATGCGCGTAGTTGGCGTCACTCAGGTGAAGATCGAGATCGAGGGGCTTGGCCAGCTCATCGGTCTGATGGAACTCGAAACCTTTGAAAGTAAGTCCGGCAAAATCCGAGCCGAGCCCTTTCTCGAGTTCCTGGTGAATGTCTTTTGAATCGTTTTCCTTGAGGAAGCTGCGCTCGTAGGTCGCCTCGTCGCCCAGGAAAACCTCAGAAACGTCGCCGGAGAGTGATCCATCGGCAGCCAGAGTAAACGTACCTTTGCGATTGAGCCCAGCCGTCTCTGGCGGAAGTACGGGCATCTGCAGAACCTGGCTGTCTGCGCCGTTGGCAAGGTTCCCCCATGCCCCCTGTAGCGCCTCGCTGATAAGGCCAAGCGGCGTCTCTTCATCCGTTGGGTCAAAGATCAGCAGCGTTTTTCCATTCGCTGCCTTCACCCGCGCAATTAGGCGCGGATCGTTGCCTCCATCGGGTAGCTCGATGGCGGTAATCATGTGGTCGCCGATCAGCGAAGGGGCATCGGGGTTGATGAAGCCGCGCCGGTGGTCGACATGAAGATAGTGGGCCTTGACCCCAATGGCCTGTAACATCGCAATCAGCAGCGTCGTCTTGTCTTTGCAGTCGCCATAGCGGTTGCGATAGATATCGGCTGCATAGTGCGCCTGCAATCCACCAATGCCGCGCATGACGACAAAGTAGCGCACGTTCTTCTGGATGTAATCGGTAATGCGACTGAGCCTGGTGTAGAGGTCGCGTGCACCCGCCGTCAACTCCTGCGCTTTGGCGGTAATCTCCGGCGTAGGGTCGGAACGGTGTTCTTCCAACTGTTCCTGCCACTGGCCGATCTCGCGCCACTGGTCATTGACGCCTTTCACGGCGGCGTCTCCCCATTTGACTGACATGCGCGCCGCCAGCGCTTCCCACGAGGGCGCGTAGTGGATGTTTTCCAGATCAAGCGCCGGTACGTTCTTGAGCTCCCAGCGGAGATGATTCCCCTCAGTCTCGACGGGCTTCACTGGGGTGAAATGGCTCCAGGACTCGGCATAATGGCCACCAGGCGGCAGAGTCAGTTCCAGCGCCTCACCAACGACAGGGATGGGCCCTTGGAATTGCCAGTCCTCTTCGCTCAAGTACGGCCGCAGTTGCCCCTCCATTTCGCAGATCACCACCGAGCCAGGGTCGCTTGCCGGCGGATTCACATACCTAAACTTCTCAGAGGACTGCATATCCCGGTCGCCATAGGCACCAACGTCCTTGAAGTCGGTCTCCCTGGCTTGAAATTGCTGTCCGTTCGCGGTGAGTGTCCAGGAGCGGAAATAGTTCAACTTCTCGTCGGTGTCGTACTCGGCAATGCATTCCCCCTCGCTGCGCCCTTGCGGCTTCAGGATGCGGATCGCGTAACGCTGCCGCTCAACGGCGTGATTCTGCGCATCCACTGTGATGAGATATTCCTCAAACAGCATCACCGCCGGCGCATCCCCCACCGTAGCTGGAGTCGGAGTTTTAGCGGCGGTGAGCGCCCAGTCCGGTACAGGCTCTGACTTGTCCTTCGCGAACCCATAGGGCGCATTTGCCAGGCAGAAGGCTGCGGATGCAAGCAAGCCAAGCATGCGAATTGAACGGCGAGGCTGCCTGAATCGTGGGCGCATCAGTTGCCTTTAGCCGCGGGTGCTGACACAGAGAGAACCAACTGCTGCTGGTCTGACGCGGCGACCTTTTGATAAAAGCCGCGCAAATCCTGGTACTCCTCAGGCTTGGCTTGCGAAAATGCGCGCGCGAGGGTCCGGCTGACCACAATCTGTCCTGGTGTCGAGACGGTCTTGGTTACCAATGCAGCATGGCCTGTCCACGGAATCTTTCCGTCGGCGGGAGCACCCTCCACTGTGACTCCGTCAGGCAGGTGGTACACCACTTCCTCACTTATCTGGTCTCCATAGTGCATGTCCACAGCTTCCTGGCGCTTCTCCTGGCTTACAAAAGGCGTGTTCCCCGGCGCTTCAAAAAAGAAACCCGGAAGCAGGACTCGCTTTGAGGTTGCCGTGCCAAGCGTTCCCTGTGTCTTGACGATCGCCATCAGGTTAGTCTCAGGATCGTCCATGCCCAGGAAGTGATCGACGTGGGCCTCCACTCCGTCCGGGACAAGGCTTTCCAGTTCCTCATCGAACTGTTTCTTAACCTCCTTCTCATCGTTCCGCAATGCGGCCTGCCGCCAGTGCAAAGCAGCCTGGCCTGACATGACAACCCGGATTGTACCCGTCACTCCGCCGTGACCATCGAGGAATATGTCGGCGGTGCGCATGGTTGAGTTGATTGTGTACGGTTGAGGCGGCGTGGCCTGGTACCCAGGTCCTTGCCCACTCTGGCGCAGACCGCCCGCCTCCGAGTGTCTCCAGTTGAGAGTCTGAAACGGGGCCATCTTTTCGCCCGGATCGACCAGGACGCCTTTACCGTCGATTGCGACCAGGACTACAGTGTCGTTGAGTTGGTTCACATTCATGTAGGTAACATCGAAAACCCCTTGATCGCGCGCGACCACCTTCTCTGCATAAGCGGTCAGCCCCGCGGCGCGTACCATGGCCAGGTACAAAAGCGCGATGTCTTCACTGCTGCCACTTTTCTGCTTCCACGTGTCTTCGGCGTGCTTGGCCTCTTTCAGATTCAGCTGCTTCAGCTCCGACTCGCCCTTCTTGCGCGAGTAGTCCGTGTTGTCCAGGGCCTCCACTGCCTTGTAAATCTTCTGCGCCCTCACCAACTCGCTGTCGCCCGGAGCAATCAGCCCCGCCACCGCTTCACGAATGGTCTTGGACTGCTCGGCAAACCTATCCGCGTCTTTTGACCAGTCCTTGGCTTCGCCGACCCAGAAATCCTGGGCGGTAGAGGCGCTCTTGTAATAAAAGAACACCTTGTACAGAAAGCTTTCGATCGGCGGCATGTACTCCTCATCGGGCTTTGGCGGAGTGTCTGTTACATCGACGAAGTAGAAACCTGCCGCGTTGGTCTGGATGGTTACGCCATTTGGCAATTTCGACCACCAGATGAGGCTATTCACCGCCCTGCCCTTTGAATCGGTCAGGACAATGCTGCTCGCCACTTGCGCCCCCGGCGTAAACGACCTCTCCGGTGTGAACTGATAGTGCGCCTTATGCACGAAATAATCGCGCTGAATCTCCCACATAGGTGAAGAGTAATGGTTGTCGTCGTAACGGATCGTGTATGTGAATTCGAGAATGCTGCCGACCTCTACGCTGGGCAGCGTAAAGACCTTGCGCTCGATTTGCTGGTCGCCGCTTTTTGAAACCAAGAGATCTTCCGGCTTGCCGGCAAGCGGGATGATAGTCCCGTCCGAGTGGATCGTGCGGGCCTTGATGTCGGTGATCTTGAAGTTACCTTTCAGATAAGGAACTTCCTGCGTCGCCAGCTCCTTGCCTTTTTCCGTGAGCACCTTGATGCGAGCGTAAACACTCTGGTAGTGCAACGGGTCGTTGGCTACCTCCTCAATGTTCAGGTACACCGCGGCAGCCCCAGGCGCCTTCGGGTCGGAGGTCATTTTCAATTCTTCGTCCGTGGGCGTCTGAAATTGCGCCATCAAAGGATGTGAAATTGTGGAGGCAAGAGACAGGAGTGCAACAAGAGTAAATACTCGCGCTTGCATGAATTCGTCCTTGATTAATTGATGGCGATAAGTCTACCCCAGGCCTGATCAAAGTCCAAAGACAATCGTTGCGCGATCACACCGAAGTGTGATGGCGGAGACACACGGCTTCCAGAATCCGTCCGATCTCAGCGCAGGGTCGACAAGCGCCAGCGCAAGACCAACACGTTGAACTAGCAGCCACCTATTTACGGAATCCAGCGACTTCAGGTGCCGAAGACGGGTTTTCCAACTGGTACTCGCAGGGCACGCCGACTTCAGCTTTCTATTGGCTCCATATCCACCGCGACTTCGAGCGTATGGCTTCCGCCTCCCAGAATCAGGCCTCGCAGCGGGCTTACGTCGCCGTAGTCCCGACCCCATGCCAGGGTGACATGACCGTCGCATGGCGCAACATTATTTGTGGGATCGGCGCCGAACCAGCCAATCCCCCGGCAATAGGCGCTCACCCACGCATGCGATGCATCCGCCCCCACCAGGCGTGCCTTGCCCGGAGGCGTAGTTGTGCGAAGATAGCCGCTCACGTAACGTGCGGCGATGTTGATTGACCGCAGGCAGGCGATCTGGAGATGCGCAAAGTCCTGGCAAACCCCGCGCCGCTTCTTGAAGACCTCTTCAACCGTCGTTCTCACCGTGGTCACTTTGGTGTCAAACCGGAAGTCCGTGTAAATTCGGCTGGTCAGATCCAGCAGTGCCTCGTTCATCGGACGTCCGGGCGTAAACGATTGCAACGCATATTCAGCAAACTCCTTGCGGATGCGAATACGCGGCGACTCAAACTGAAACTGGTACGCGTCAAGGCCCAGTTCGCTCGCGTCATCCGCGAGCGAACGCGCTGACTCTTCCCAGGGGGGCGTCGCGCGCGAAGTCCATTCGGGACCGCCCGACGTTGCCACTTTGCTTCTCGCTTCAATCACCAGTTCCTGGTGTGGCTCCTGCACCGTGAAGATGGTGAGCCGGTTTCCAAAGTAGTCTACCCGCTCAGTAATTGTCTTCGGCGTTGGTTCGATGCGGATCTCATTTTCGAGCAGAACGTTTGGCGTAAATGTGCGCGGCTTCAGGCAGGCAACGTGATTGCCCATCGAAACGGGATATTTGTATTTATAGGTGGTGCAATGCCTGATGTTGTAGATCATCCGCTTCTATTGTTCTCCCACAGTAATCTGCTGCGTACGCACGTGGCTGAAGTACAAATTTGACAGGTGATTTGACCAGACCGGCAAGAGCCCTTGCAGGTCTCCAAGAAATTCGTCCAGCGGGGCCAGTTCCGCCGGTTCGTCCCCGGCCTTCCTTCTTGATCTGCCCGGCGTCGCCTGCACCGACGGATAGCGGATCGCGCTCAGATCAATGCTGCGCAATCTTGCCACCGCATTCCGAATGGTCGCCAGGTCATCCGGCAAGTGCCTGGGAAGCTTCTCGTAGAGTTCCGCCAGATGTTCCACTTGAAAATCAAGCGAGCGCGGATTGGTTCCATCGGCCATCAGGACGTCGAGCACAGCCACCGGGTGCAAGGTTGTGTAGTATCTCGTCCGGTAGGTCATTGAACTGTCGGCGACCTCGAGCAGACGTTCGAGAAACGACCAGTCCTCAACGGCCAGCGGTCTTGAAATCTGGCGCAGCTGCCTGGTGAGATGAATTGCCCGCTCCAACCGCCGTCCAATGCTCAGGAACAACCAGCCGGGCCCGCGATTGATGTTCTCCCGCTCAAGCCCGCTGAAGGCTGACAGCAATTGCAGGCAGGCGGTGAGCGTGCCCTGAAAATCGCGCAACGGCATGCCCGGTGCGGTCTGCATTGAATCGCGCAGCTGGCCAATCAGAAGCACCATGTCCGCAGACAGCCGTTCGCGCACATTGCCGCCGATCCGCGATATATCCGCGAGCGTTGAGGGCAGACTGTCTGGCCGCTTGCTGTCCGTCAACATCGAGAGCAGCTCTTTCTCAAGCGCGGGAAACGTTGGGGGCCGTTGCCTTGTCCTCGCAAGCTTCTCCTGCCGCGGCCGCAAACAGCCGTGCAGACGAACCAGGCTGCCCAACTGCGACAGTTCCGCCCGGTTGACCCCGGGAATCATGGAACGCAGGATGCGCGCGATATTTTCTGCCCGTTCTACATAGCGGCCCAGCCAGAAAGTGTTGTCGGCCACGCTGCTGGGCACGACGCGTGGAATGCGCTGCAATTCCACCTGTTCATCCCGGCGGCGGAGCATGCTGAAGGTGTCAACTGGACTGTCGGATAGAACCCAGACATCTTTGCTGTGGCCGCCTTTTTGCATTGACACGACTGGCCCAGTCGGACCGGCAACCCGAACCAACCCTCCGGGGATGACCATCCAGCCGTTGCCGGTATTCAGCACATAGGTGCGCAGTACAACGCTTCGGGAAACCAGGCTGCCGCCCTCCCACACCGGGGCCGTCGAAAGTGTCACCTGTTCCTGCGCCACGTATTCATGGGGTCGAGCCTTCAGGCGGTCAATGAATTTTTCTCGTTCGCTGCGCGGCAGCTCCGAGCCGAAGACGGGCTCCATGCCCTGCGAGGGAAACGCCGGCTTCACGACAACAGAATCCAGATTCTTGAGAACCCATTCAAGAGCGCGCGGCTGCCCGCACCACCATGTTGCGACCGACGGCAGCTTGAGCTCCTCTCCCAGCAAATGGCGAGCAAGACCGGGAAGAAAGGGCATGCTGGCGGCCGACTCGATCACGCCGCTTCCCAGGGCATTCGCCACCTGCACATTTCCCGCCACGATTGCATCTACCAGTCCAGCCACGCCCAAAAGCGAGTCAGTCCTCAGCTCCAGCGGGTCGCAAAAGCTGTCGTCCACGCGCCGCAGAATCACGTCCACCAGTTCCAATCCGTCCACGGTCTTGAGGTAGACACGACGATCGCGCACGGTCAGGTCGCTGCCTTCAACCAGCGTGAAGCCCAGGTACTTTGCCAGGTAGGAGTGCTCAAAATACGTCTCGTTGTTCGGTCCGGGTGTCAGCAGCACGATGCGGGGATTTTCGCGGCCAGAGAGCCGCGTCAGCACGTCCCGTTGCGCACGAAAGAACGAGGCGAGGCGCAGCACATTCGAGGTGCGAAACAGTTGAAGCAACAGATCGGAGACAATAATCCGGTTCTCGAGCGCATAGCCGGTACCGGAGGGTGCCTGCGTGCGATCGGATAAAACCCACCACTTACCATCCGGCGATCGCGCAAGATCCACAGCCAGCATGTGCAGATAACTATGCGCAGGCACCTTCACTCCGACCAGCGGGCGAAGAAACCCGGGATTGCCGTAGAGCAGCGCGGCCGGAAACTGGCCATCGCGGATCAGTTGCTGGGGCCCGTAGATATCCTCAAGCAACAGGCTTAACAGTTGCGCGCGCTGGATGACGCCGGCCTCGATAAAACGCCACTCTTCCGCTGGAATCAGCAGCGGCACAATGTCAATGCGCCACGGCCGATTGGCGCCCTGCGGGTCACCATAGATATTGTAGGTAATGCCGTTTTCGCGGATGCGCCGCTCGGCGCGCTCCCACCGTTGACTCAGTTCTTCAGGCCCGATGGTGCGAAGCCATTCCATCAGGTGCGCCCAATGCGGCCGGGGCGTTACCCCGTCGCTCGAAGATTCGTCGTAGGCCGTTCCATAGGTAAGCGCGGACTGGTAGAGATCCAACCTCATGGCCGCCCGCTTTCGTCAGGGATGCCGGCTCCGCCTTTGCCACCGGGAGGCGGAAAGCGTAAATCGAGCGTCATAGGATAGATCGGATTTTTCTCTTCTCCGGGAGCGGCCATCGGAGCATTGTCAGGACGAGATACAACGAAGCGCTCCATCCTGCGCTGCCGGGCCTCTTGAGCGTTTGCCGGACGCCCTTCATAAGCAACGCCATTGGGCGGCAATGTGGAATAAGAGCATCGCCCAATCGATCTCTCCTTCCAGGTGTCAATCAGGTCAAACACCAGCGGAGTATGAACGGGAATGGTCGGATGCAAAGTAGCCGACAAGCGCCTGGCGCGGTAGCGAATTGCGGCAATCGCCTGGCCCTGCTCGCTGCTTCCCGGCTCATTGAGAACGGTCAGCGGCACCCTGCGGCCGTTACATGCCAATGCGAATCGGCCCGCTACAGTGAGCCCGCCCACCTTTACCTGAATTCGCTCGAGAGAAGAGTCGACCGTGCGCACCGTTCCTCCTGAAGTTGTCTCTTCTGCGAGCACATTCCAGGGTTCCAGTGCCCGGCGCAGTTCCACTTCCACGCCGTCCGACCCAAAGGTACCGATCTTCGGAAAACGAAATTCGAAATGCGACGCATACCAGCCATCTTCGAAGCTGTAGCCAGCCTTTCGTAACTTGTCCAGCACGTCCTTGAGGTCACGGAATACAAAGTGGGGAAGCAGGAAGCGGTCGTGCAGCGCCGTACCCCAGCGGATCAAGCCTCCTTCCACTGGATGCTTCCACAGCATGCTCACAAGCGCGCGCACCAGAAGCATCTCCACCAATCCCATGCGGTAGTGCGGCGTCATTTCAAAGGCCCGCAGCTCCAGTAGGCCTAGCTGCAGTCCGGCGCCTTCAGGCGGGTGCAGTTTGTCGATGCAGAACTCGGCGCGGTGCGTATTTCCTGTCACGTCCACCAGCAGATTGCGAAACAGTCCATCCAGAATCCACGGCGGGCACTGGTCTTTGGGCAACTGGCTGAATGAAACCTCCAACTCATACAAGGCATCTGCGCGCGCCTCGTCCAGGCGCGGATGCTGGCTGGTGGGTCCCACATATTGGCCTGAGAAAAAGTAGGAGAGCGAGGGATGGTTTTGCCAGAAAGCCACCATGCTGCGCAGCAGATCGGTCCTGCGCAGAATAGGGCTGTCGGCCAGGCTTGCTCCGCCAATCACAATATGGCTTCCGCCGCCCGTGGCGCTGTGCGTGCCGTCATTTCCAAACTTTGAGGCGACCAGGCGGTTTTTGTGCGCCTCTTCCGCCAGCGTCTCATTAATTGTTTCCAGTTCATCCCAGTTGCTCGCGGGGGGAAGGTTCACCTCAAGCACTCCCGGGTCGGGAGTCAGGCTGAAGCACCGTAGCCGCCGGTCAAATGCGGGCGTGTATCCCTCCAGCCAGACGGGTTGCTTCAAATGTGCGCAGGTATCTTCAATGGCCGCGACCAGGTCAAGGTAGTCGGCCAGAACAGATGTATACGGCAGAAACACGTGCAGGCGGTTCTCGCGCACCTGCACGCAGAGCGCAGGCCTGATCAGCTCCTTCGCCTCGTCAGCGGTGCTTGAAAGCGCGGGCAACGGATCGCGCGTGGGCTCCTTCGCAAACAGATGAGGCTTCCGCGCCGGCCGCGCTGGAATCATGATCCGACCCTCATTGTGCCCCGATTCGCGTTCATATTTCAATTCATCTGGCGCAACCCACGGCACCACCTCCACCGGCAAGCGATAGCCAATCGGCGAGTCCCCCGGCGAAAGCACCAGCCGCTCAGGGCGCGGAAACCATAACTGGCTCGACCACATCAGCTGTCCGTCATGCTGACGGCGCCTGAGCGGCAAAATGTAGCCGCTTGGCTCATCTGCCTCGTTTTCTGCCGCTCCCGGGTTAAATGCGGCCAAGGCATTTTCTGTGCTCACTTGCAGCCTGCGGGCCAGTGCCTGCGCGAAAGCCGCAGCCTCTGCCGCGCCCACGTTCTGTTCCTGCGTTTCGTGGGCGATAAGATCAATGTTCTCCCAGACAGGGGCGCCATCAACCCGCGAAATGCAATGAAATGCCCACCGCGGAAGCGCCTCGCCCGCGTACCATTTTCCCTGGCCAAACAGCAGCATCGCGCCGGGCGCGGTTTTTTCGCGCAGGCAGCGCATCAGCGCCAATCCCCGGGTGCGTTTAAGGGGACCCAGCGCTTCCAGATTCCACTGCGGACTCTCCGCTTCGTCAACGCCGACATACGTAGGTTCGCCGCCCATCGTCAGGCGAGCGTCTTCGCGTTCGAGGTCGCTGTCGATCATGTGTGCAACTGTTTGCACTCTGGCCCATTCCTCGTCCGTATAGGGCTTGGACAATTGCGGAATGGCATTCAGGCGGCGGACCAGCATCTCAAAGCTGAACTCCACACCGGCCGGCTCCACCGTGCCTCCAATGGGCGCTGCCTGAATGGCGTTGGGCGTGCAAACCAGCGGAATATGGCCTTCGGCCGCAAACAACCCCGACGTTGGATCCATGCCCACCCAGCCCGCGCCCGGCAAGAACACCTCGGCCCACGCGTGCAGCGCCGCCGAGTCCTCGGCGACAAACGGTTGGCCGTCCGGTGAGCGCTCTTCGCTCGCCAACTGGATCAGGTACCCCGACACAAACCGTGCGGCAAATCCTAACTGACGGCACAGTTCCACCAGCAACCATGCTGAATCGCGGCATGAACCGGTGCCGAGTTCGAGCGTCTGCTCGCAACTCTGCACGCCGTGTTCCAGCCGCATCTCATAGCCCACGGCCTTCCGGACGCTCTCATTCAGGCCGCCCAGAAAGGCCACGGTGCCCTGGGTTTCACGTGAGACGCTCTTTACAAAGGCTGAAAAGCGCGGGCCGGCAGCGTCCTTGAGATCGGCTCGACGGTATGGCTCCAGATCTTTGCTCAGCTCCGGCGAATAGCTGAAAGGGTAGGTGTCGACGCCCGGTTCAAGAAAAAAAGCGAATGGATTATAGGGAGTCATATCGGCGACCAGGTTCACCTCAACTGAGAACTCGGTCGTCCTGGTTGGGAAGAGCACCCGGGCCAGATAATTTGCGTGTGCGTCAAGTGACCAGTTGAGGATGCGGTCCCCGGGAGTCACCTCAAGCGAGTAGTTCAGAATCGGTGTTCGACAGTGCGGTGTAGGCCGCAACTGGATCACCTGCGGTCCGAGGGCAACTTCCTTGTCGTACCGATACCGGGTTCGGTGAAGCAGGGAAACTTCAATCGCCATTGATCCTCGCAGGTCAAAGC
>Ga0302140_10004848_pt1 | contig 17101 bp, 13 predicted proteins | sample I_Bog_E1_1_FD_202095 | JGI IMG/M metagenome (GOLD analysis project Ga0302140, IMG submission 202095) | Peat permafrost microbial communities from Stordalen Mire near Abisko, Sweden - I_Bog_E1_1 | ecosystem: Environmental > Terrestrial > Soil > Wetlands > Peat | place: Sweden: Abisko, Stordalen... | reverse complement strand
GGCCTGCTCGATCTCACCCGCGACTGCGTCATCGGCATCAACATCTTCGGCTCCTGTTACGGCTCCACCGGCCCGCTCTCCATCGACCCCGCCACCGGCAAGCCCTACGGCCCCACCTTCCCCCTCATCAGCATCCGCGACATCGTCAACGCCCAGGTCAAGCTCATCGACCACCTCGGCATCCCTCGCCTCAAACTCGTCCTCGGCGCATCCATCGGCGGCATGACGGTCCTCGAATGGGCCATCCTCTTCCCCGAGCGCGTCGCCCGCGCCATCGCCATCGGCGTCGCCCCGCTCGGCGCCATGGGCCTCGGCCTCAACCACCTCCAGCGCCAGGCCATCATGCTCGACCCCGCGTGGAAGGGCGGCTACTACCAGCCCGGCCACGGCCCCACCGGCGGCCTCGCGCTGGCCCGCGCCCTCGGCATGATCAGCTACAAATCCGTTCCGCTCTTAGAAGAACGCTTCGCCCGCAAGCCCAACCGCTACGGCGACGAGAACCCCTATCTCTCCACCTCAGCCGGCCAGAACGGCCGCTTCGACGTCGCCGGATACCTCGACTACCAGGGCCAGAGCTTCCTCACGCGCTTCGACGCCAACTCCTACGTCTCCATCACCCGCACCATGGACATCTTCGATCCCGTCCGCGCCCACGAGACGCCCTACGCCGCCTACTCGCGCATCGCCGCGCACCTCACCCTGGTCGGCATCTCCACCGACTGGCTCTTCCCGCCCGAGGACGTCCGCTCGCTCGCCGCCATCATCCGCGCCGCCGGCGCACGCTGCGACTACCGCGAGATGGCCTCCAACCACGGCCACGACGCCTTCCTCGCCGAACCAGACACCCTAGTCCGCCTCCTCTCCCCCGTCTTCGAGTAGCCAGCCTCATGCCTCCGCGGGTGCCCCAGGTGCCTCGCATTTGGGCACCTGGGAGATCACCTCCAACCCCTCCCGCTCCCGAAGTTTTTTCCCCGAATTTCCCGGGTGCCCCACATCTCGATTCTGAGATGTGGGATCAACTCACCCGTTGTCATTCTGAGCGCAGCGAAGAATCCCCGTATTGTGTTCGCAGCGCGTATGCCACCAGCGTCTCGCCGTGCAGCCCATGCGCCGCATTGAAGGCTGCGTTGCTTACCTCCTCCATCGCAGGCAGCCCGGGCTCCAGTTCGCACGCGACGATCTCATCGGTCGTGGCGTGGATGTAGCACAGCTCGCAGGTGGCCAGGTTTCCCTCTTCGGTTCGCATGGGTGGGCCAAACGTCCGGCACAGGATGGGGCGCGATTCGTAGAGGTCGCAGGTGCCGTCGTCTAGGTCGAGCACCGGACACGGCTCGTCGTTGGCGAACTCCTCGAACAGGATTGCGGCTTCGTAGTCTTCGCCGAGGATTCCCGTGGCGCGATCGCCGGGGAACCAGGGATCGAGGCGCGCAAGGGATTCGGCGACGCGTGCGTGGATGCGTGCGGCTCTTTGTGGATCAGTCAGTTCCAGCGATGCCAGCCCCGCGCGAAGCCGCGCCGCATCTTCCTGCGCGATGGGGAAGACTCCGACACAGCACTGCGAGCAGCCAGGTTTGCAGACCAGGTGCTTCCCGCCACGCAGATAGGCATCCGCTACGGCAGCGTCAACGATCTGAATGAGGTCAGGCATTCTGTTTCCATCGGAGGGTCGCGCTTCACGCGATGCCCCCTCATGGACGGGGGCATACAGCCATCATAGGCCGGGTGGCCCAGATGCCAAGAGAAGTGAGCACAACCACTGAAGATGGGTGCCCCAGGTGCCTCGCATTTGGGCACCTGGGAGAGTACCTCCAATCCCCCAACCCGCCCCGCATTTTCTTTCCCCAAAAACCCCAGCAAAATCGCGTGTCAAGTCCCTGCGCACCCGAAAAATCCCATAACCCACACCGCACCAATCACTTCCGCCACAAAAATAGTTGGCATAGTAGTTATGCTCCATCCCGTATCATTAAAGTAAGGGGGGAAAGGTTCGTGGATGACGTGGGGTGTGATACGCAATTGCAAACCAGGCGCGCCAAGCCGTAGCCAGTAGTGCAGCCACTGCAACTGATTGATTCTGGATATTCTAGATGTAAAGATAATAGAATGACTGTTTTGCAGGCGCATCCCGCCCATAATCGCCTGTGTCAAATGAACTTACGCCCAAAATACCCCGGGGAGGGGGAGGGGGGGAGGGGACGAACGAAAGACGAACTAAAGGCGAAATAACGCGCTCACTTTATCAGACGCGCTGGTGCTCTACTTGCTCAAGGCGGTCTCCCGCGATGGAATATACGCGGTCAATGTGTGGGCGGCAGCGCGGGCATCGCCGGCTTGCGGGAGTTTTGCTCTGGCAGTTGGTCGAGAAGGACCACATTAAGCAAAGACTTATTCACCTGGATGCGGCCGTTGTAACTGATGAACCCGAGCTTTTGAAAGCGATCCATCAAAAAGGTGACGCGGGACAGTGTGGTGCCGATCATCTCCGCCAGCGCTTCCTGCGAAATGCGAGGGATGAAGGTGTCCCGTTCTCCTGGCTTGCCAAACTCGGCCATCAAAAGCAGAATTCGCGCCAGTCGCTTTTCGCAGGAATTGAAGAGCTGATCCACAAGATCGGCCTGGGTTCGCATACTGCGGGCCAGCAGAAATTTGAAGAAGAAGTCGGAGAAGGCAGTTTCGTCATGCATCACGCGGCTCATCTCTTTGCGTGTGATCTTGAGCGCTACGCAGGAGTTGACGGCAGAGGCCGTCGCCAGACGCAGTCCAGGAATGGATGCCAGCGATTCTTCTCCAACAAAGTCACCGGCCGAGAGATGCGTGATTGTGGCCTCCTTGCCGTTCTGCGAGATGACAGTGAGTTTTGCCTTTCCTGTCTGTAGATAGAAGACAGCGTCGGACGAATCTCCCTGGGAGAAAAAGAGGGCCTTAGGCTTCAATTGGACGAGCTTCCGCCCAAGTCCCGCGTTTGCGAGAAAGACGGCGGGGTCGAAGGTATCCTGAGCGTCTCCGTTTTTCAAAACATCTTCCCCTTTTACAGCAGCATTCCGATTCTATTCATTGATTAGCGCTCAGTCTGTTCTCTTTTAGACATGAGTCCCTGACAGATTCACGCAGATTAAGTGGATCTCGTCTGGATTGCCCAAAACCGACGATGCAGAACAGGCAAATTGCAATTCTGAGCAAATATGACCATCCTTGGACGCCCGATTCTGACAATCTTTCTATAGCGTGGCCAGACGCCTGCAAGTCTCATGGACGAGCCAGACGTGTCTAAGAGTGGCAAAGCCGATTGGAGAAGAACTTATGATGTCATTGATGAAGAATCGCCGTGCGGCATTCTTGTTTTCGGTTGCAACCGTTCTGGCAGTTCTGCCGCATATGGCGCGAACGCAATCACCGCCCTCTCTAGTAGACTCTCCCCGGACTGTGGCAAGCACGTCCGCGAGCCAAGTGGATCTGACATATGTGCGTCCTTCGCAGAGAACAAAGGTCCGCAACTACGTCTTCGATGCATATGGTCCGTACCCGATTGTCAGTGCCGCAATCTTGGCTGGGATCAACCAGGATACGAATTCCCCTCCGGAGTGGAACCAGGGCGTTGAGGGGTACAGCAAGCGATTCGGGTCTGCCTTTGGGATCGCGGCTGTTGGAACCACGGTGCGCTATGGGTTGTCAGAAGCCTTCAAGGAAGATGCGTTGTACTACCGCTGTGAGTGCAGCGGCGTATTCCGGCGCACGGGCTATGCCATGGTCTCAACCTTGACGGCGCGCCGCGGAGACGACGGCCATCGCGTCTTTTCTATCCCGGCGCTCTTGGCACCCTATGCGGGTTCGATGACCGGCGTCTATGCTTGGTACCCCGACCGCTTCGGGCCGAAGGATGCGTTCCGGTTGGGCAACTACAGCCTGCTGGTATATATGGGCGGGAACATCGCTCTGGAGTTCATCTACAGTGGCCCCCACTCCTTGCTTTCACGGGTACATCTGAACAATGCGCACGGCTCCCCAATTAAAGGACCGAACAGGTGAGCAACCACAAGCAAATTGTCGTTGCAGGCATCCATCCGTTGACTCCGGTGCAACGAACTGTGTCCATACCATCCACACTAGATTTTGTTGGCAGGATGACCAACCAATTCTTCGAGTGGTTCGGCGAACTGGGAATCTTTTTCTGGAAGGTACTCAGGTCTGGGTTGACGCCTCCGTATGAGTGGCGCGAGTTGGTTCGACAGCTTGACGAGGTTGGATCGATGTCTCTGCCGCTGGTTGCGGCGGCAGGCGCCGCCATCGGCGTTGTGATCTCGATGGAAGCACGTTACAGTCTGAGTCGGTTCGGTGCCAAGTCGATGTTTCCAACCACGCTTGTGTACTCCGTGATCCAGGTCATGGGCCCAATCATGACCGGCCTGATCGTGAGTGGGCGCGTGGGCGCGGGCATCGGCGCGGAGCTGGCGTCGATGAAAGTGACCGAGCAGATCGACGCCGTCGAGGCATCGGCGATCAACCCTTACCGGCTTCTGGCAGCCACGCGAATACTGGCTTGCATCCTGATGCTGCCGCTTCTGACTCTGGCAGCCGATGCCTGCGGATTGTTGATGGGCTGGTTCGCACAGGCAATGGTTGAGCCGCTCTCGTTCCACCAGTTCATCGAAAGCGGCTTCAAGGGCGCCAAATTGAACGACTTTCTGCCGCCTACGTTCAAGACAGCGGTGTATGGCCTGATCATCGGGCTCATCGCGTGCTTCCAGGGAATGCGTACACGCGGAGGAGCGGAGGGGGTGGGCCGCGCAGCAACAAACTCGGTTGTCCTGGCCTCGCTCTTCGTGATCCTGGCCGATGTTGTGCTGGTGAAGTTCATTCTCGTGGTCTTCCCATAGAAATGGATCGTGAGACAGATATGTCCACAGCTTATGACATTGCGATGAAGCACACGGAACCGGAGAAAGACACCTGTGCGCCGTTTGTCGCTGTCGAAGATCTGCGGAAAGCCTTTGGAAGTAACAAGGTACTCGATGGAATTAATTTGCACGTGGCCCGTGGAGAGACTCTCGCCGTGCTTGGACGCAGCGGCACAGGCAAGAGCGTACTGCTCCGGCTCATCATCGGCCTGGAAACACCCGACTCAGGATCGATTCGCATCCATGACCAGGACATCTCCGGTTTGGCCATGGACCGGATGGGCGAGATTCGAAAGAAGATGGGTTTTCTGTTCCAACATGCGGCGCTCTACGATTCGCTCACCGTAGCCGAGAACGTGGCCTTCCCGCTTGTACATCACCGCAGAGACATGTCGCGGTCCGAGCGAGGAGACCGGGTGATGCAGTTGCTGGCTGAGATGGGCATGGAAAGCGACGTCGATAAGATGCCCTCCGATATCTCGGGTGGAATGCAGAAGCGCGTGGGCCTGGCTCGTGCGCTCGCTCTGGAGCCGGAGATTCTGCTTCTCGACGAGCCAACGGCCGGTCTCGACCCAATCAGCTCTGGAGAAATTGACGATCTAATTCTCAAACTCCAGCACGAGCGGAAGATGGCATCCATCGTAGTGACTCACGATCTGCACAGCGCGAAGACGATTGCCAACCGTTTGGCACTGCTGGACCAGGGCAAGGTGGTGATTGAGGGAAATTTTGAAGCCCTTCAACAAAGCGGTATCGCGTTTGTAAAAGAATTTCTGGATCAGTCGTAGGAGGATTTATGTCGAGAGTGGCACGGCTAGGGGCTTTCATCGTTATGACACTGGCAATTCTGGCCACGGGTGTCTTCATTATTGGAAGTAAGGAGTATCTGTTCAGCTCGACCTACCAACTGAGGGCGCAGTTCGACAATGTGGCGGGTCTGGACGCGGGGGCCGATGTACGTGTGGGCGGAGTACACAGTGGTACCGTGCATAGCATCTCATTGCCTCATAAGACCGGTGAAAAGGTCACGGTACTCATGGATCTCGACAAATCGACGCTTGAGATTATCAAGCAGGACTCTGTGGCATCCATCGAAACCGAGGGCATATTGGGGAGCCAGTTCGTGGCCATTTCGTTCGGATCTGACGGACAAGCCCAGGTTAAAAGTGGCGAGACGATCCAGAGCGAACCCCCGCTGCAAATGTCGGACCTGCTCAAGAAGACGAATGTCATTATCGACAGCAGCCAACTGGCCGTCCAGAACACCGTCCAGGCAACGGCACACCTGAACGACGTAAGTGCCAAGATCGACTCAGGCCAGGGGACCGTGGGCGAGCTGGTGAACGACAAGCATCTCTATAGCAACCTGGAACAGACCACCACCACCCTGCATGACACGATGCTCCAGGCGCAAACCGGAGTTACGGACTTCCAGGAGAATATGGAAGCCCTGAAACACAACTTCTTTTTGAGCGGGTATTTCAAGAAGCGTGGATACGAAGACTCCGCCGACCTGGCGTCGAATAAGATTGCCGGACTCCCGCAGGGTACACCTCTCAAGGCGTTTACCTATACAGCCAAACAGCTATTCGATAGCCGCGATTCCGCCAAGTTGAAGGACCAGAAGTCTCTCAAAGACGCCGGCGACTTTCTGGCGCAGAATCCATTTGGAGTTGCTGTGGTTGTTGTTTCAAAGGGCATGGAGGGCGACACCCAGAAGGACCTGGTGCTCACCGAGGCCAGGGCCATGGTTGTGCGTGAGTATCTGGTGGAGAATTTTGGCTTTGACGACAGCCAGCTAATGACGTTGGGAATGGGCAAGCAGGCGGGCGCGAACCTGGACGCAGATTGGGGTTCGATCCAGATACTCATCTTCCCCGCGGGCACCGTGATCCCAGCCGGCAAACCGGCGCCGGCGATCGCTTCCGCGCCTACAGTTCCTTTCTGAGTTGTAGTTTTAGTCCTCGGGTCGTCGTCTACAGTACTGCGCGTCTTCACCCACCGCCCGCGGTGGACAAAAAATGCATCTCAATGGAGAGTTGTTCCGCGAAACGACCAACTGTCGCGATGCATGTCGAACGGGCCGAACAGCGGTGAGGATGGGATTGCCATGAACAGGGGCTGGGTGAGTCAACGGGCAAGTAACAAGCTGAACCAGGGCTTGGGTCACCTGTCGGGCGTGCTGCTGCTGGCAGGTGTGCTGCTGCTGTGGTTCCTGGTTCAGGTCATCTGCGCCCATGCGTCTGTGGCGCTGCTGATGGAAGAGCCTTACGGCCACTTCGGGGCCATGAATCCTACTGGTCACTCGGCGGTGTATCTGAACCATGTGTGTGCGGCGTCGCCGACCGAGTTGCGCGCCTGCCGGCCTGGCGAGTCCGGCGTGGTGATCAGCCGCTACCACAAGATCGACGGACTGGACTGGGTTGCGATTCCACTGATTCCCTATCTCTACGCGGTGGACGAGATCGGCGAGGTGCCGCAGTCGGTGAACCAGGCCCAGGTGGCTGCATTGCGAGATGCCTATCGCAGAAAGCATCTGCTGGACGTGGCGAAGAATGGCAGCCAGGGAGCGACTCCGAAGGGGGAGTGGACGCAGTTGGTGGGCTCTTCCTACGACCGGACGATTCACGGCTTTGAGGTGACCAGTACCGCGGAGCAGGATGCGCGCTTCATCGCCCTCTTCAACGACCGGCGCAACACCGGCCACTTCAACCTGATGTTTCATAACTGTGCAGACTTCTCGCGCGCGGTGCTGGACATCTACCTGCCCCACGCGATCCATCGCAGCATCGTGGCGGACATTGGAATGACCTCTCCGAAGCAGGTGGCGCGGTCGCTGGTGCAGTATGGCACGAAGCATCCCGAGGCGGAGATGAGTGCATTCCTGATCCCGCAGGTTCCAGGGACGATCAAGCGCAGCAAGCCCGTAGATGGCGTGGCCCAGTCGCTGGTGAAGAGCAAAAAGTACCTGATCCCCATGACTATCCTGACCCCGGAACTGACCGGCGGGCTGGTGGTGGCGTACATGGCCGAGGGCAGGATGAAGCTGCCCCCCAATGCGATGGTCTTCAACGTGAACGATAACGAGATGGAACCGGGTGCGTCCTTGCCAGTGCAGCCGGTAAACTCCGAACCCAACAGGACGCTTCTCGCTTCGCCCGCGCCTGCTCCCACCACCTCTCCCGCGGCTACAACCACCGCTGCACCCGCGGCCTTGGCCACGGCTTTGCCTGCGGCATCTGCTGCGCTGCCGTAACTCTTTCCACCGATGTATTGCGCGGCGCGTATGGGGGGGCAATTTGTATGAGTGCATTTGTTCGGCGGCCAGCTCCATTGCGTGTGCCACGCGTGCATCCCTCGCTGATGCCGCACTGGCTCACGCACCTGGGAGCGCTGGGGCTCTTCTCCGTCTCAGTGGTCGACTCCTCGGTGATCCCTCTGCCTCTGCCGGGCAGCACGGACCTGCTGTTGCTGTGGCTGGTGGCGCATAGCGGCAATCCGTGGCTGCTGGCCTCCTGTGCCATTGCAGGCAGCATCCTGGGCGGATACACCACCTGGCACATTGGCCGCAGAGGCGGCGAAGCTGCGCTGCGCAACTACGTTCCGGCGCGTCTTCTCGGCCGTGTCGTCACCTGGGTTGAGCGTCATCCAATCCTGGCCGTCTTTCTTCCCGCCGTGCTTCCCCCACCCTTTCCGCTCCAGCCGTTTGCGCTTGCATCGGGCGCGCTGGGCGTCTCACGCAGGCGCTTCCTGGCCGTCTTCGGCGCGGCCCGCAGCCTGCGTTACTGCTTCATCGCATGGCTCGGCGTGACCTATGGACGCAGGATCGTCCGCATGTGGTCTGGAACTCTCCAGAGGTGGTCAACTCCGCTGCGTTGCGTGTTCGTGGGTCTACTGGTTGCTGGCACCTGTTATGTAATATGGAAGATTCGCGGGCTGCGCAAGATCGAAGCCGCTGAAGAACCTGCGTAAATGCAATTGCTCCTTTCGGGGTGAAATCGCGGGGGAGGGGTATACCCCCTCAAAAGTCCTAAGATTATCAAAAAAGGCATGTTAAGTCTGGACTTGATCTGGATCAGGTCTGGATCAGGTCTGGATCAGGTCTGGACTTCGCGATCACGGGCTGCACCAGAATGACGAGCTAAAACAAACAAAGGCCAATACGGAGATTCTGGCTGCGCCAGAATGACGACTCCTGGGGCTGTGCTAGTGCTTGTGTGTACCCCCCCGTGCAAATAGCGTAAAGTATTCAAAAAATGCAGGTTAAGCACGCGCTAAGCGCGTGAGACGTATTAAAGGCGAAGGCCCGGCTGGTTGGCCGGGTCTGTTTGGTTTTGCTTACTGATTTAATTATACGGGATGGAGCATAACTACTATGCCAACTATTTTAAAGATTTAAGTGGTTTGGTTGGTGTTGGTTAGGGGGAATTTTGGGGTTCGAGGGTCTTGACAGGGGAAAGGTTGCTGGTTGTTGGTTGCTGGTTGTTGGTGAAGAACAGGCAAGGGCAACGACGGAGATTCTGGCTGCGCCAGAATGACGGCGCGGGGCGGATTGAGAAACAAGAACAGAGAACGGCAAAGGTTTGGACGGCTCTCCCAGGTGCCCAAGTGCGAGGCACCTGGGGCACCCGGCGGGGGTCCCTCCACTGCGCAACGGACGATGATGCTGTCCGTTGCTGCGATTGGGATGACGGTTGTTTTGGGTTGCTGCGGTCGGGATGACGGCTGTTTATGCGCCGCGGAATATTGCCTACGCAGACATGCGGTCGGGGGGCTGGACGATAGTGTACTGAATCGGGTTGCTGCAATGGATGCAATCCGTTTCGCGCACGAGGCCGTCCGAGTCGTCGATGGCCTGGGGAAAGCTTCTCAGGCACTCCGGGCAGGAGATGGTGACGCATGTCTCTGGGGCGGAGCCGTTACCGTTGCGATGAATCCAGAGAGGCTGCGCTGAGTTGGAAGGTTGAGGAGCGCGCCGTTTTATTTGTGGCAGCGTGCCGAGAATATGCAGGAGCGAGTCCATGCCGCTTCCCTTTTGATAGAAGGCGTCGGCGGAGGCTCCGGCAGGCACCTCGGTGCCGAGATAGGCACCGCTCATTGCGATCTTATGGACCGCGGGAAACCGGCGGCCAACCACGGAGAGCAACTCGAAGCCGGACATGCCGGGCATATTGAGGTCGGAGAGAAGGATGTCCGGCATCTCCTGGCGGATCTCGCGCAACGCGGAGAAGCCGTCTTCGGCGGACCGCACCTGATACCCGATCCCGGCAAGCACCATCGACATCGTCGTACGAATTAAAGGCTCATCGTCTACAACGAGGACCTTCGCTTTTGTATTGGGCATCCAGAACCTCCAATAGCCTCCGCAGGGTATTGGGGGAGTATCCCATTCAATGAGTTGCAATACTGTTCACTTTTGCACAGGGCGGGCGGGGGTCTGGCGGCGGGGCTTTCTCTTCTCCACGGGAAGGCCATGGATCGGCGACTTTTCTGCATTATTGCCTGGCATATGGTCGAGCAGGACCACGTTCAGCAGCGACTTATGCACGCGGATGCGGCCGTTGTATTCGATAAAGCCGAGCTTGCGGAAGCGGTTCATGAAGAAGCTGACGCGGGAGCGGGTGGTGCCGATCATCTCCGCCAGGGTCTCCTGCGAGATCTTGGGAACCATAGGGTCCGGCACGCCCGGCTCGCCAAACTCCGACATCAACAGGAGGATTCTTGCCAGCCGCTTTTCACTGGAGTTGAAGAGCTGATCGACCAGATCGGCCTGAACGCGCATGCTGCGCTCCAGCAGAAACTTCATGAACAGGTCGGAGAAGTCATGCTCCTCGTGCATGACGCGGACCATCTCGTCGCGCGTGATCTTGAGCGCGTTACAGGCGGTGATAGCAGTGGCCGTGGCCAAACGAAGGCCAGGAACCGCAGCCAGCGACCCTTCTCCGACAAAATCGCCTTCGGAGAGGAGCGTGATGGTGGCCTCCTTGCCGACAGTGGAAACAACGGTGACCTTTGCCCGGCCTTTCTGCAGGTAGAAGACCGAGTCCGCGGGGTCTCCCTGGGTAAAAAAGTTCTGCCTGGGCTCCAGTTGCACAATTCTTCGCCCCAGGCCGGCATTGGCCAGGAAAGCATGGACGTCAAATGTGGGTTTTGCAAGTTCGACCATCGGAAGGCCTTTTCCGGATACGGCCTTGACAGACCGCCATAATGAGACGCGCGCAACCGCACCACGGAGAGAGTATACACCTAAGCTGTACCGTGAGCGCCCGCAATGCACCCGCAGATGCAAACGGCGGAGATGGTTCGCTACTCATTACGCCGCGCCGATTGCGCATGGTTCTCCCGTGTGGAATGATGGATGCGGCAAAATTCAGTCATTTCCCTAGAGGTCAGCATGAGGTTGGAAAACATGGAACTGCGGTCCTGGAAGAGCAATCAATCCGCCAGCGCACCGGCGATGGTTATGGCATTCAGCGCGGAGGGGTGCCGATGACAACCCCATCCAACAAGCCCGTTGCCCCGTCCGATACTCGCGCGCTGATCGCGGTCGATCTGGGCGCGGAGAGCTGCCGCGTGTGCCTGCTGCGCTGGAAGGACGGTCGCCCGACGATCCAGGTGGTACACCGCATCCCGAACAACCCGCGCGAGATTGACGGCGGCCTGCACTGGGACCTGAAAGCCATCACCGGCGGGCTGGAGGAGGGCCTGCGCAAGTGCGCCACGCTGGCGCCCGAGGGCATCCGCTCCATCGCTGTGGACGGCTGGGCCGTGGACTATGTGCGCGTGGACGCCAACGGCGCTCCGCTGGCCGATCCTTTTTGCTATCGCGATCCGCGCAACACCGAGTCGCAGCGCCTGGCCCACGAGAAGTGCAGCCAGGAGCGTATGCGCCAGCTCACCGGCGTCCAGATCCTGCCCTTCAACACCGTCTACCAGCTCTACGCGGACAAGCTCGCCGGGTTGCCCGAGGGCAAGCAGTGGCTCAACTTCCCGGAGTATCTGCTCGCCCACTGGGGCGGCGCGCACGTGGCCGAGTACACCAACGCAACCCACACCGAGCTGGTCGACCTCAATACCAAGCAGTGGTGCCAGGAGATCTTCAGCGCCCTCGGCCTGAACCCCTCCTGCGCTCCAAAGCTCGTCCCGCCCGGCACCGCGCTGGGCAAGCTCAGCGGCAAGTTGGCCACGCTGGCCGCCTTCCGCGAGACCACGCTGATAGCGCCCGCCTGCCACGACACCGCAGCGGCCATCGCCGGCATTCCCGCCACCGGCAACGACTGGGCCTACATCAGCTCCGGCACCTGGTCGCTGGTGGGAATGCTCATCGAGCGGCCCTGCAACACCGCTGCCTCAACCGCCGACAACTTCACCAACCTTGGCGCGGCCGGCGGCGGCGTCTGCTTCCACAAGAACGTCAACGGCATGTGGCTCATCAGCCAATGCACGGCCCAGTGGGCGCTGGACGGCAAGACGTGGTCCATCGTCGATCTGGTCGCCGCAGCCGAGAAGACGCCCTGCCCGATTGGGCTGCTCGACGTGGACGATCCCGACCTGCTGCTGCCGGAGCACATGCCGCAACGCATCAATAACCAGAGGAAGAAAAACGGCCACGCCGCGCTCGATGAGAGCCCTGCCAACGCGCCCGCCTTCGCCAGCCTCATCTTTCACTCGCTGGCAGCGCGCTACGCCGCGGTGCTCAACCGCGTCGCACTGCTGACCGGCAGCAAGCTGAAGCGGCTGTTCATCGTCGGCGGGGCCAATCAGAACGCATTCCTCAATCGCCTCACCTCCGAGGCAACGGGCCTGGAAGTCTTCCGCGGATCGCCCGAAAGCTCCACGGTGGGCAACTTCGCCGTGCAGCTCGCGGCCCTCGAAGGAGACCGCGACGACGCCACCGGGGCCAATGCGGAAGCCGTCGCCCACTGGGCCGGCCTCTTCATCGAGGCCCTCGACCAGGCCTCAGCCGACTCAAGCATCTAGCCAAATTCAGTAGAGGGCACCCACATTTCAGAACCGTCACACTGCACCATCCAATCAACCAGGAGTGCTCTGCAAGTCCCGCTCCTGGTTGATTGGACAACCACTGCAAAGACCCGCGGTGAAGCGCTCTAGTAGCGGGCAGTTCCGGGAATGATTCCGGCCAGTTCCATGGGGAGAACAAGCGCCTCTTCCGTATCTCCCATCGAAAACGGCTTGAGGGCAAATCGCCCGCGTGAACTCACTACATCGAACAGAAGATGGCCGGGATAGAGCAGGGACTGTATGACGGCGCTCTTGTCTGCATCTACGCCGGACTCGTTAGCGCGCTGGATCTCCATGAGGATCGGCGGGCGGTCCCGCCAGAGTGTCTTGCGAAACCCGTCCAACGCATTCACCTCATAGCCCTCGACATCGATTTTAAGCAGGGAGATGGGAGGCAAACTGTTGGCGGCAAAGAAGTCGTCGCCTCGCACCACCTGGACCGGGATGGATTCGGCGGAGGCGTTGTCTGGAAGAAGGTCGCCAAGCGTTCCGGTGCCCTGATTGGCCCCAGTGGGCGGGTGAAAAACGCCAGTCTCATTGCGATTGCCGAGCGCGACAGGAAAGACCGTTGCGTTGCGAACCATGGCGTGGTTGAACTTGCGCTCCATCTCCTGACGCACCACGGAAAACGGCTCAAAGCAGAAGACCCGGTCCGCGTGGCTGGACATGAAAAGCGAGTGCTGCCCAATATTGGCTCCCACATCGTAGAAGTTGACCGGCTTTCCCTGAGCGCGCAACGCGTCGGCCAGCGCTGCCAGAAGATGCAGTTCGTCGACTGCATAGGCCCCATAATAGAAGACCGTCCAGTCGATGAAGTTGTTCAGGTTGCCGGAATAGGAGAGGCCAAAAAAATCGATCTCGAAGGGCTCAGACATATGGTGGTCGGGATCGGAAAAGTGGCGCAATACGCGGTCGCGACCACGAAGCCAGTACCGATGCCCAAGTGCCCGCAAAGCTCGCTGTTTCAAAGACATTTTCATACGGGCATCATAGCCACTCCTCTCAGCGAGCACAATTTTTCCCTTTGCAGGCCAAGCGCTCCACTCCGCCCCCCTACTTCCCGGCCCCATCCTCCACCAGCCCGCGCTGCTTCAGCATCGGTCCGGCGGTCGGCTCCCCGCCCAGCCACGCCGAGTACATCTTGCCCAGCTCCTCCGTATATCCCTTTGACAGCACCATCGAGCGGAAGCGATCCCCGTTGGCGCGCGTCAAACCGCCATTGTTCTCGAACCACTGGTAGGCGTTATCGTCCAGCATCTCGCTCCACAGATATGCGTAGTATCCGGCCGCGTATCCTGTGCTCCAGATGTGCGCGAAGTAGCTCGACCGGTAGCGCGGAGGAACCGTCGCCAGCGCAATCTTCTTGCGTTCGAGCGCTGCCTTCTCGAAGGCGTCCGCATCCGTCACGGCATCCGTTGCTGCAATGGTGTGCCACTGCATGTCCAGTTCGGCGGCCGCCAGCAGCTCGGTCAGCTCATATCCCTGGTTGAACTTCTCCGCCCGGCGCAGCTTCGCGGCAAGCTCCGCCGGCATCGGCGCGCCGGACTTATAGTGCTTGGCGAAGTGGTCGAAGACCGCAGGATAGCTCGCCCAGTGCTCGTTGAACTGCGAGGGAAACTCCACGAAGTCGCGCGGCACGCTGGTGCCCGACAGCAGCGGATACTCCACATTCGAGAAGATGCCATGCAACCCGTGGCCGAACTCGTGGAACATCGTCGTCACATCGGTAAAGCTGATCAGCGCCGGCTCGCCCGCCGCGGGTTTCGCGAAGTTGGCCACGTTGTATATCACCGGCAGCGTGCCCAGCAGCTTCGACTGGTCCACAAAGTTGCTCATCCACGCGCCGCCGCCCTTGTTGTCGCGCTTGAAATAGTCGCAGTAGAACAGCGCCAGCGGCTTGCCGCTCGCCTCGAAGACCTCGAAGACGCGCACGTCCGGGTTGTAGACCGGAATATCTTTTCGCTCCTTGAAGGTCAACCCGTACATCTGGTTGGCCGCGTAGAAGACTCCATTCTGCAATACATTGTTCAGCTCGAAGTACGGCCTCACCTGCGCCTCGTCGATGTCGTACTTCGCCTTGCGCACCTGCTCGGAGTAAAAGTCCCAGTCCCATGGCTGTAACTGGAAGCCGCCCTTCTGCGCATCAATCACCGCCTGAATCTGCTTGCCCTCGGCCACCGCGTTCGCCGTCGAAGCCGGGACCAGCGCGTCCATGAACTTCACCGCCGCCTCGGGAGTCTTCGCCATCTGGTCTTCCAGGTTCCAGGCCGCGAAGTTCGCGTAGCCCAACAGCTTTGCCTTCTGGGCGCGCAGTTGAGCCAGCCGCACAATCGTCTCGCGCGTATCGTTCACGCCGCCGCGTTCCGCGCGGTTCCACGAATCCTCAAAGACTGCCTGCCGCGTTGCGCGATCCTCCAGCGAGACCAGAATCGGCTGCTGTGTGGTGTTCTGCAGCGGCAGCACGTAGCCCTCCACCTTGCGTCCTTTTGCCGCCTCCACCGCGGCCTCCAGTTGCGCGTCCGTCAACCCCTTCAACGCCGTCTTGTCCATCGTTGTAAACGCCGCCGCCTTGGTCGCTGCCAGCAACTTCGTCCGGAAGCTGTTCTCCAGCGTCGATTCCTCTTCATTCAGCTTCTTCAGCGTGGCCTTGTCCTCTGCCGAAAGGTTCGCACCCTGATGCACGAAATGGATGTAGTACACCTCCACCAGCCGCCGCGACTCCGCGTCCAGGCCCAGCGAGTCGATCTGCTTATGTATCGCCGAGACGCGGGCAAACAGCTTCTCATTCAAATAAATCGCATCGTCATGCGCCGCCCTCCTGGGCGACTCGATCTCGTCCACCTTCTCCAGCGCCGGGTTCGAGTTTGCCTGCAACACGCCGTCGAAGGTCTCCGCCGCGCGCGCGTACAGCCGCCCGCTCTTCTCCAGGGCCACCAGCGTATTCTCGAAGGTCGGCGCGGCGGGATTGTTCGCAATCGCATCCACTTCCTTGATCTGCGCGGCCATTCCAGCCTCCAGCGCAGGCTGATAGTCCGCGTCCTTGATGCGGTCGAAGGGCGGCGCGTGATAGGGCAGCGTACTCTCCGCATAGAACGGGTTCCGCGGCCCAAACGCCGCCGTCTGCCCCGCCGCAGCCTGCCCCGCCGCACTCATCCCGCTCGCACCCGCCATCGCCGCACCCGCCAACGTCACCATCGCCATCCGCAAAGCTCTCCTCATGCTCATCTCTCCTCTTGCTGTTGCAATGATAAACTCCACCACCGCTGCAAAAACAAAGCAGCAGCAGGTGTGGAGCACTCGTCATGCTGGTTTCCGTTAGAGCCAGATCAGCAGGTCCGCGCAGCTTGCGTTAGCGATGCAGCGGAATGTCCTCCGGGTGTCCCGGCTGGTCCAGGAACTGTATGCCGCTGGCCGGCCCCAGAGCGGGGGCCGTCCATTGCCGCAGCGCCCACACAATCTGCTTCGCCGGATTCACCTCAATCAGTTGCACCGTAGTCGGCCACTGTTCGGGCGGCTTCACGTCGTTGGGAATCCAGTTGGAGAAGACCGTGTCGCCGTTGGCCAGCCGCGCCACGTCCTGAATGCAGCCGATCTTGTACCCCGCATCCGCAAGGTCTTTGCGGTCGAGGCGCCAGACGACCTCGCCCTTCTTGTTCACCTCGACGATGCCGCCCCTGGCGTTGCCCGTAATCAGCGTGTTGCCGTTGGCCAGCCGCACCGCAGCCCACGGGCTGGGGAACACGTAGTTCCACACCACCGCGCCTTCGCCGTTGTATTCGGTGACACGGTTGTCGTCCATGTGGGCCACCAGGAATGTCCCGGCCGCGGTCATGCGCGCGCGCCGAAGCTGCGGGTGCGGCTGCGCCGGATCGCCGGCCTTGACGTCAACCTCTTTCTCCACCGCGCTGGTCCTGGTGTTGATCACGAGCATCCGGATGGGATCTCCATTCTCGGTCACCAGCACATGGTCCAGCCCGATGGCCTGAATCGAGTGCAACTCGGTGCCCGGACGCGCGTCCATGTGCCAGACGATTTTCTTATCCGGAGTGACGATCGAGGCCCCCCGGCGGCTGGAGAAGACCACGTTGCCGTTGGAAAGCAGGGTGCAGTCGCCCAGCTCCTCAAAGTCTTTTTTTCCATCGAACTGGATGTCGTAAGGAATGGAGTAGGACCACGCCGGCTTG
>Ga0302140_10004846_pt1 | contig 17103 bp, 15 predicted proteins | sample I_Bog_E1_1_FD_202095 | JGI IMG/M metagenome (GOLD analysis project Ga0302140, IMG submission 202095) | Peat permafrost microbial communities from Stordalen Mire near Abisko, Sweden - I_Bog_E1_1 | ecosystem: Environmental > Terrestrial > Soil > Wetlands > Peat | place: Sweden: Abisko, Stordalen... | reverse complement strand
GTAAACTGCACCGTGGACCCCGGTGTACCAACCGGGACAATGTTGCCGGCATCGTTCAGCGACATCGGATTGCCCACAAAATCCGTGCGGTCAAAACGCAGGCCGCCGCTTAGTGTCAGGTCCTTCCAGGTCTTTTCCACGATGGCATAGCCGCCGGTCTCGAAGTTTGTATAGTTGGGTATTTCATAGTCGGGCACATAAGGAGCCGGTGGCGCCGCGCCGTTAGTTTGACTTTCGTAAATACCGTTGATCCCTGTAGTGAGCTTGAGCCCGGATTTTTCACCCGTCAGCTGGTATTTAACCGAATACGGGATATCGTTCACCAGCAAATTGCCCGCGCCCACTGTTCCGGTATCAATGTCGTGGTGAACGCTTTGGGTATAACCAATGTCAATCCCTAACCGGCCTTTGCCTACATTGATACTGTTTTGCCACCAGGCCTGGTATTCTTCCAATATTTTGTCGCCGGCGATGTTTGCTGCGTACGACAAAAAATCGGAATGCGATGGATAGGTTTCGCCATTTTGCGGCGCATCGAAGATAAAACGGCCGGTGCTGTCGCGATTGCCGTCAGGTACTTCTATTCGCCGATGCAGCGCACTCAGGATGAGGCGCGAATATCCCCAGGACCGGTTAATACCCAGCGTTAACCTTGCGTTCACCTGGTTCCAGGCCGTGCCCCAAACATAGCCGTCCTTAGGGTCCGAATAGCTATGCGCCTCTTCGCCGCTGGCCACCAATGCCCACACGAAACCATTGTGATTTCCGGCGATGTTGAGCGAAGTACCCAGGTAGCCGTTATTGGTATGGTATTCGGTAAGCAAACTCCCCACCAAAGCGCCGTTTTGCGGCAGTGGCGCGGATTTGAAACTGATTACCCCCGCTTCGGCACTGGAGCCATATTGCAATGACGCCGGCCCGCGAATGATCTCGGCGTCATAAACCGCGTAAGGGTCGATCAAAATGCCATGGTCATCGCCCCATTGAAAATCTTCCTGTGGCACGCCATCCATCAACGTTAGCACGCGGTCGAATCCCAGCCCGTTGATCTGGGGCTTGGTCGTACCGGCGCCCTCGGTGGTTTCGTTCACCCCCGGTTGGGAAGCAATTTCGTCGATCGCCGTGTTGTAAACGCCCTGTAAAATTGAGCTGTGGGTAACCACCGTGATCGGTATAGTGGCGCGTTGCCGGGTAGTGGTATTGCCTATGGCAGTTACGATGACGTCAGCCAATTCGTAATTTGACATCGATAGTTTAACGTCGACTGAATAAGTATCACCCAGGTCGATTACTTTGGTCACACTGGCATAACCTATTGCAGTAACCTGCATCAGATATTCCCCGACGGGAAGTTGTTTTAAAGTATAAATGCCATTCGCATCTGTGCTCGTGGCGATTTTCAGATCAGGTATAGAAATGGTGGCGCCTGCTATTGGCGCACCTGTGGCCTTATCGGTAATTTTGCCCGAGATATCGTTAAACCGCGGCGCGGCTTTGGCGTAAAAGGGCAAAATGACCGACAGGCAAAACAATATATATAGCAGCTTATGAAAGCGTAATTGAATGCTCATTGGATGGTAAATAAGAATAATTGATAATAATTTGACAGGACCCACGGCATGAGCGGGCTAAGCACTCCGGTCGCCGACCAATAAACAGCGACTTACTGTTTTTATAATATGCACAGCGCCTGCCACCCGAAAGGGTAACAAGCAGAACCGGACATTAAAAAACAGCTGGGAAAAAATGATTAACCGAGCCGGGGCGGCTGGTAGATGGGATGGTCGACAATGGGCAGGTTAACGCCGCGATCGGGCGCGCGAAACTCCTGCAGTACCCGTGTATAAAACTTAGTTTCGGCTTTTGGGCCAAATAAAGCATCCTGGAAAAGGTTTTTCTGCGAAGTGCGTTCTTCCGTTTTTTCTTTTTCCTGTTCCTGCTTTATTTTGCGCATAAAATAGCATTTGCCATTACAATGCAGCCATGGCTTATCGCGGTTGATACACAGGTGCGCAGCGATGTAATCCCTGTTCAACTCGAAACCCGCAAAAATAAACAGGGTTGAAAAGTTGGCCGAGAGCAGCGCCGCGATCAAAAAATAACCAATAATGCGGCGTACCATATTGCTGCAAAGGTATAACTGCTTTGCCTGCAATTAAATTAAACCGCTGCAAAAAAATTCAATTTGTAATTATTCTAAACAGGCAGTCAGTTTTTGTGCCTTTTTTTTGTTCATCCGGTGAACAAATTTGAACGTTTTTGGGTATCCGGCAATATAATTTCGATGCCGTTTGTAGTGCTTTCGTACCCGTTTCGGAAGCATTTGAAGGCGTTTCGCAACAATTTCAATGGCTGTTTGAAACGCTTTAAAAAACAATAAATTAGCGGGCGAATGTGGGGACGCAAAATTGTGCGTCCGGAAAGGCACGTAACTATTTACCGGCAAAGTGCTGAACCTTGTGTTTGGAGCCGCAAAATACTGCGGCCCTACCTAAAGTCTCAACCGCTAAAGTGCCAACTTTTGTCAGGGATAGACACGGGTAGACAGTAATAACAGCGTTCATTTCGCATCCAAAAAATGAACGCTGTTTTTGCCTGGAAAAGACCGATTGGTTCATACCAAAATTATTTAAATAGCTTAATATCAATAATATAATTAATTTTCTACTTAACATAATAGCGTTCACGGTGTTCATTTTCCAACGCGCGTGAACACGTGAACACCTGGTTTGAAAGCGACCGCCCAGCGGGACGGACATTCGAAATTTTGTATGCAGTCTCCTTCGCCGGGGGCCTATTTATCATCCCGCTTTAGCGTGGCGTGAATTTTATTACCATTAACGACACCGCTGAAAAAAGAAAAACCATGCCGCCGGCATGGTTTTTCAATTATATATCAGGTCAAATCAGGGTCCTTATTTGTCGGTGCTGCGTTTGAGGGTAGTATGAAGTTTTTGACCGTTAAAATCTATATCCAGCCCAATAGAATCAGCTGCCGGGTACAATTTCGCTGTATGCTTGTAGTCAGTCCCGCTAACGGAAACATTGAATGTAAAATCGGTAGCGCTGATCAATTTCCCGTCGCTTATCGGAACTTCACCATCTGGTGTTGCGGCAGTACCGGTTAATTTGCCGCTGTCGGTTTTAAACACATAGGTTAGCGGAATTTCGTTGCCATCAGGTGTTTTAAGCGTGCCCGTCCATTTCCCGGCAAGGTCCGCCGCTATGGCGAAGCAAACCATAACGCAGCAAACCAATGCCGCGGATGTAAAAATTCTTTTTTTCATGATTTAGTTTTTTTATTGAGACACATCGGGGCAATAAACTGTTACAGGCAAGCCCAAATTATTGCGCCCTTTTCAACAGCAAATGCGACTTGTTTCCTTCAAAGGTCACATCAAAGGCGACAGAATCGCCGGCGCTGTAATATTTGCCTTTGTGCGAATAGGTGGCGCCCTGTACGTTTACGCTGAAAGAAACATCATCGCCTTTAACCATGCCGCTGTCGATCGGAACACTCATTCCGGCGGCGTCAAGCGTCCCGGTCAGCGCGCTGCCGTCGATTTTAAACGAATAAGTAAGTGGGTACTGGTTGCCGTCGGGGGCGTTAAAGGTCCCCGCCCATTTTCCATTAAGGTCGGCAATAACCGCCAGGGCTGCAAAAAAGCAACCCAGCAATAGGGTAGTTATCAATAATTTTCTTTTCATAATTTGGTTGTTCTATCCGATAAATTTATGGCTTTTTTTGCGGAAAAAGCAACCAAATTATTTGCTGAAATTATTGACCGATCTTTTTCAGTGTGGCGTGCGCCTTCTGATCACCAAGGCTGATGTCCACACCAACAGAATCGCCGTAAAATTTACCGCTGTGATCAATTTCCATTTTGTTGATCAGAACGTTAAAGGAAAAAGTGTTGCCGGTGATCTTTCCGTCGTTGATCGGTAAAAACCCTTTCGGTGTTTTTGCCGTTCCGGTCAGCTGGTCGCCGTCGATCTTAAAATTGTAGAGCAGTGAATACTCATCGCCTCCGTCGGTTTTTAGCGAGCCGGTCCATTTTCCGTTCAGGCTTTCAATAGTGGCAAAGCCTGCAAAAAAGCAAAAAAGTAAAAGCGCTGTAACAACAATTGTCTTTTTCATCAGGGGTTGATTTTTGTTGTAAAAATACCCCCGGCGTTATGCCTTATCTTAAACTGTGTGTTAACTTTTCTGTATCAGCCATTTACGTATGCGATTTTTATTAACAAAAGGCCGGTTTATCAACAAATCATTTGCAATCAGCAGAAAATAAAAAAGCTGCCCCGAAATTAACCGGGACAGCCTCTTGCATAGGTAATAAAATTTATTTTAGAACGTCCATCTCAGCTTGGTAAATATCCGCATACCGTTGAAGCCCATTTGCACGGATTCAAACGGACCGCCCGAGTTGCTGTCGCCAAACGAGCTGGTGCCATCGGTCGCGCTGCTCGATCCTTTAACAATTGCTTCGTCGGGGTGCACGTTAAACAGGTTGTCGATGCCCAGGTCCCACGAAATGTTTTTGCGTATTTTAAAGGACACATAAATATCCGTAGTGATTTTGGGATGGAAAACAAATATTTCAGGCACTTCGCCGCTGCCGTTATCCAATTCAACATAAGGGAAGAATTGATCGGCGGCACCGGCCGGTGCGCTTACCTCGCCGAAACCTAATTCCTTTACTAAGCCGAAATAGGTAAACCGTGTCCCGAAATCCCATTTGCCAAAGCCATAATCTAAATTCAAGTTATACTTTGCTTTCGGCGCTGCATATTTGATAAAATACTGCTCTCTGTCCGAAAAGAAATTGGCACTGTCGCTGGCAGATCCTCTGAACGTTGCCGGGACATTAATTTGATCGATCTTTACATTCTGCAGGTTACCGGCCAAAGTGGCGTTGAAATGCGAGTTTTCCCAGCGTTTCTTGTAGTCGATCACCACGTCGACACCTGTGTTGGTCGTGTTTATCGCATTGGTAAAAAAGGCTGCTTCCTGGATGGAGTTTTGTGCCAGCTCGTAGTTAAGTGTCCCGGGTGTATTCACATCGCCAAAGGCCGGGTCGCCCTCGGAATAAACGCCCGAGAAAACGATGCGGTTTTTGATGTCTATCTGGTAAGCATCAACAGTTGCCGATACGTCAGTAAAGGGCTGCCAGGTAAAACCAAGGCTGTAGTTAGTTGATGTTTCGGCTGTCAGCTTGGGTATTCCCGCTGCACGCGCAACTTCCGAATAGTTAGGTACGGTTTTTTCATATTCCAGCACACCGCCCGCTCCGATGGTGGTATTGGTATTGCTGAAGTCCTGCTGCTGCAGGCTTGGCGCCCGGAAACCGGTACTGATGGAGCCGCGCAGGTTAAAATTGTCCGACACTTTATAGCGGGTCGCAAATTTTTCTGTCGCTACTGAACCGAAGTCATCGTAATTCTCAAAACGCTCGGCCACGTCTATCAGCCATTTTTTGGTTACGTCAAAGGTAAGTTCCGTATAGGCAGCTTCAGAGCCCCTGTCAGCCACGTGGGCGTCGGTAGGCTGGTAACCAGGATAACCTTCCGATCCGGGGGCTTTTGATTCATATACAGTAGAGTCTTGTCCTTTTGAGCCGGTAACGGTAGTGGGGATAGTGGCGCCACCGTTATTATAGGAGTTTGGCTCGCCTGCATAGATCTGGTAGCGCTCATAACGAATTTCACCGCCAAACGACAGCTGCAACCCCTGCCCAACCGACTTAAAGTGTTTGGTGATATCGGCGTTGGTGGTGTTTTGCAAATAGTTAAAGCCGCCGTCGTCAAACCGTGTTTGGATGGGTTGCCCCGGCACGTAAATCGTCGAAGCATTGAACGTATTTTCGCCGTAATAGTGGAAGTTGTTTCGGCCGGTATTGTTGCTTACGTTCCACTCCCAATCGTCCTTGGTTTTGCCCTTGAAACCGAATGCTGCCGATAAGTCCTCGATATAAACGTCCTCTTCCGGATCGTAATACACATTATTCGGGTTAAAAGGCGTGCCATCCGGGGCGTCAACCTGCATCACACCGGGCACATAGATCAAATCGCCGGTTTGCTCATTGGTCGGGAATTTGGTTGGGTTTACACGCAGGCCCAGGTAATCCCAGCTGCGGGTGTAGGCATATACTTCGGAGTATTTATAGTTATACCCGCCAAAGGAGTAGAATGAAGTATTGGTACCTTTTAATGGTATTTCCATATTGTACAGCCCGCCGCCTGATTCAACTGAACCATCGCCAAACGCGCGGCGCTCCCTTGATATGGGCAGGTCAGGCGCCATGCGGAAAGTTTTACCGGCATCCTCAAAATTTGCACCGATATTGAAAAAGCCGCCGTCCTGGCCAATGGAAAAGCCATAGTCACCGCCCAGGGTGAAGGTTTGCCCGTCAAATTTTTTGCCGGTGTAGTAGGCCTTCGGATCGGGGTAGTTTAAGGTGTTATATTTTTGGTCATCATAGCCGCTGAACCCGGCGTTAAGCGTGAAAAGATTGACATTCTTCTTTAACACGATGTTGATTACACCTGCAATCGCATCCGAACCGTACTGGGCCGAAGCGCCGTCGCGTAATATTTCGACATGATCGATGGCCGCTTCAGGGATGGCGTTCAGGTCGGTACCGCTTTCACCACGGCCGCGGGCAGCTTCACCAGGATCTACATAGGCCGATTCGTGCCGGCGTATGCCATTGATCAGTACCAGTGTTTGGTCGAAGCCGAGGCCACGCAAGCTGGCATAGTCTATCGCATCCGCGCCGTCAGCGCCCGATTGCTTGTTATAGTTAAACGATGGAACGTTCTGGTTCAGCTGGCTCATCAAGTCGGGCTTTGCGGTATTGTCATTAATGCTGTTTACATTGATCACATCCACCGGTACCGGCGATAGCAGGCGCGAACGACCGCCGCCACGGCTGCCCACCACAACCACTTCGTTTAACGAAGAGGAACTTGCCGTGAGCGCAATATCCAGTGTTTTGCTTTCGCCCGCGGCAAGCGTAACGCTAACCGTTTTGCTTTCATAGCCTATCTCTGAAAAAAATATTTTGTAAGCCCCTGGTTTTAAAGCAAGGGTGTAATGGCCCAGGGTATCCGTTGAAACCCCAACATTGGAAGGTGAGGCACGCACACTGGCGCCCGGCAAAGGTTTACCGGCATCCGTAACTGTACCGCTTATTGTTTGGGCAAGAACAGGGGCACTTGCAACAATTATGGCCAAAAAGGATAAGAAGAGTAATTTTTTAATCATGATTTTTGACTTTAGTAAAAAAAATAGTTAAGTAATTGCTAATTTAAAATAATAAATGGACATTTTAAATAAAAATTGCAATAAACTGAACTTTTAAGCTTAATTTTTTTAACGATTTGCTATTTTATACTAAAGATTAATAATTTTATAAAAAAACACCCGTTAATTAAGAATAAATTACAAAAATTATAACCGATTTAATGCAAATTTTTTAGCAATCATAAAGTATTGATAAAAATAATTATCAATTACTCTTGTTTTTTTGTCAAATTAAAAATCCAAAGGCTATTATTTTAGCTGAACCCAGAAAAAAAACGAGGTATAAAACAGGGTAGATCAAAAAAATGCAGAAAAATCAAAAAAATACAGAACAAATTGAGGTCTAACAGCATTTTCCCGCAGAAAAAACACCAGTTAGGAATTCAATGCAGCTATCGTTAATTTTACTAAGTATTTAAAACAAGCAGGATGTTTTCAATGAGCAGCCAAACCATCACCAACATTGCAAACATTGCACTGTCGTTATCGGTTATCGTAGCCTTGATTTTTGGCGTTGCGCAGGTTAAGGCAGCGGCGCGCGACCGGCGCGAACGATTAACCCTTGAAGTGCTACGCCAGTTTCAAACCCGCGAATTTGCCGAGCTTTTGCATTTTATCAATATTAATACCATGCCGGCTACACTGGAGGAATCGCAAAGCCAGGCGGCAAACGAGCGTATCCTGATGATCCAGTTTGCGCAGCAGATGGAGTCCCTGGGGATGATCGTTGCCGAAGGCTTGGTGAATATCGACCTGGTGGATAAAACCCTGGGCTCGTTTGTAACCTCCTCATGGGAGAAATACAAACCGATGTTCATGGATATCCGCACAAATGCGCCCGATCCATTCCTCGGCGAATACTTTCAATGGCTTGCCGAAGAGATCGACCGGCGGATGACGGTGTGTCCGAGAAAACCGTTTAATGAGTCGAAGGGTCGAAGAAAACGACTGTAATTTATTGTGCAGCGCTCCCGGGAAATAAAAAAGCAGCTGCATTAAGCACCTGAACCGCCCCGCTACACTCTAAAAAAAGTAATCTATTTTATTTCGCTCCCGCTTTAGTTTATTTATTTCCGCCTTGCACTTGTCTATTCTTTGTATTTGCGAATTGGCGAGCGTGCTGCCGGTTGAATTTTCCTCCTGCATTTCTCTTTCTAAATTCTTTATTTGCAAGTCTTTATTATAGCATTTAATTCTGTGCATTATGAAAACAGATATCACTAAGGAGAGCAAAATGCAAAACGGACTTAAAACAGACCGGTATTTTAATTCAGGTATTAAATTGATGAGTGCTTCGAAGGTTCCGGTTAGTGAAGTTAGAATAATTAATCCGATTTTTTTGTAATCCTTATCAATCATTCCTATTTAGCGAGAGTATATTTCTTATGATGGGATATTTTATCTTCCGCAGATTTTTTTGCAACAGAATACGCCCTATAAGTAAAATAACATGCGTTTAAGAACCCTGCAATCGCTATGATAATTGATAACGTAACTGGCATGATATGAATTTTTAATTTATAAAGACAAATTTACAAATAATGAAACCATCGCTGGGTTCATCTTATCATCACAAAAATAAACAATGCTTTTGTTATTAGCAATTTAGTAACAAGATTGTTCTCCCTTCTCAACAGCACTACTCAATATCAAGTAAAGCAACATCTTTCCAAACATCCTCGTAACCCTTCGCCAATAAAAATCTCCATCCCGGACTTAAACCTAAATATTTTAACACGATCGGGCACAATTCATATAGATGTTTGATATGAATTGGCTCAAAAAAGTCTGCGTCAGAAGATAACTCTTCACCTGCCCAAATGTACCACCCGCTAGCATCCCCTTGCAACGGATGACGCAAACCGTTAATTGGCCAAATTCCGTCTTTAACATTTTTAGCAAATCCAACTTTTAAATATATTGAAGATTCACAAAAAGGTGAACCGTATTTGCTGCAGATCAGCCTTTGTTCGGTCGCCAGGTCCATTTAATTTCTTCTTTGCTCTCCTCAAAACACCTGCTCCACCCGCTTATCCGGGTAATTCACCTTCTCGCTTTTCCTCACGCCGTTTACAATCACATGAACAATATTGATCTCGTCGTCAAAAAGGTTATAGATCAGGCTGGCGTCCACATCCACTTTTTTTACGGGCGGTATTTTATCTGATTCCAGGTAAACATCTGTTGCTTCGCGGTTGATCTCGAAGCCCAGGTAATTTAGGTTTACAGTTTTGTCATCGGCTTTGATGTACAGGTTGGCGGCGATATACTGTTTTACCAGGGCATCCATAGCGGCGTGCATCTCCTGCTTGTTCAGGTCGGTTTTGGCGTGGTATTGTTTGGCCAGGGCGGCTTCAAAGTCGTCGGTAAACATGGTGCAGATCACCTCGAACTTGTTGTCCTTGGCATTGTATTCGATATTGCTGGTGCTGACGTGGATGGGGTGGAACAATACCATCCTCCCAGTCATCCCGAACTTGTTTCGGGATCCCACTGACAGGTAGCCCGCTGATAGGTAACGCCGAGACTGCCCGCCTGCATGGCGTTTACTTAGCGTGTGGGGTGCTGAAACAAGTTCAGCATTACAAAGGACGAGAATGTAACAATATAATAACGGTTTATAAATAAATGCCCCCATAGCCTGTGCTTGCTTTTGTTGTTAAAAAAACGTCCTAAATTAGCGCTTTCAACGCTGAGTTCGCAATGTCCGACTTTGGTTTTTATTTTAAGATGGGCTGGGAACACATTATCAGCAGTGATGCTTTAGACCATCAGCTGTTTATACTTGCCCTGGCCTGCGTTTATACCATTCGCGACATCAAAAAAGTGCTCATCCTGGTAACAGCCTTTACCATCGGGCACTCGCTTACACTTGCGTTGAGCGTGTACGACATTATCCGTTTCAGCAGCAAATGGGTGGAGTTTTTAATACCCTGCACCATTTTTTTAACGGCGCTGAACAATATTATCCAGGTAGATAAGAAAGGCGCAAGTGCGCGGATAAATTATTATCTTGCCTTGTGTTTTGGGCTGATACACGGGATGGGTTTTGCTAACGCGATACGCATCATGCTGGCAAAGGACCAGACTATTGGCTGGGGCCTCTTCGGCTTTAACGTTGGGCTTGAAGCGGGCCAGATATTTTGCGTGGCGATCATTTTGATCGTCAGCATTTTGTTCTTGTACGGCTTAAAAATAAAACGAAGGGATTGGATATTTTTCCTTTCGAGCGGGGTATTTGCGCTGGCGGTGAAGATGGCGCTGGATAGGCTGCCGTTTTGAGAAGAAGTCCGGAAAGTCGGAAAAGTCCGAAAGTCCAGAAGACGGACTGGCGAAAAGTCTGAATAGGGATTTGATCTTGGCCGTAATAATTTTGCATTAAAAGGAGAAAATTCTCCAGATCATATAACGAATAAATCTTCCGGACTTTTCCGACTTTTCGGACTTCGGACTAAATGTAACTGAAATGAAAAGAACACTTACTTCATTACTGATCACGTGCGCGTTTGCCGGCGGCGCCTTTGCCCAGGACATCCACAACAACCCGGGCAGCAACCACGGCAACAAGTTTGAGCAACTGGGCACTATTATGCCTACGCCAAACGAGCAGCGCACCGCCAGCGGGGCGCCCGGCGCCAAGTACTGGCAGCAAAGAGCCGATTATGACATTAAATGCAGCCTTGACGAGAAAGCGCTGAAACTGACGGGCAGCGAAACCATCACTTATTACAACAACTCGCCCGACCCCCTTGATTATTTGTGGATGCAGCTGGACGAAAACCAGCACAGCAACCTCAACAATGCCAATTATCAAAGCAGCACTTCCATGCCAAAGGTGGCCAGTACCACCGCGCTGGAGCGTGCCAGTATTGACACCGCGGATAATGGCTACGGTGATAAAATTGTGAGCATTACGGATGCGCTGGGTAAAGCCATCCCTTATACCATCAACAAAACCATGATGCGCCTTGACCTGCCTGCGCCGTTGAAACCGGGCGGCCAAACCATCTTTAAAATAAAATGGAGCTACAAGATCAGCGACAGGCTAAGCATGGGTGGTCGCGGGGGCTATGAGTTTTTCCCGGGCGACGGGAACTACCTGTTCACCATGACGCAGTGGTACCCGCGCATGTGCGTTTACAGCGATTTCCAGGGCTGGCAAAACCATCAGTTTACCGGCAGGGGCGAGTTTGCCCTAACTTTCGGTAACTTCCATGTGCAAATGACCGTTCCGGCCGACCATGTGGTGGGTGGAACCGGCCAGTGCCTTAATTATGCAGCCGTATTAACTGCCGGCCAGTTGGCAAAATACAACCAGGCAAAGGCCGCCTCAGTTCCGGTGCAGATTGTTACGCTGGACGAAGCCAAATACCGCGAAACACACCCCAGCACCGCTACAAAAACCTGGGTTTTCCAGGCGAATAATGTGCGCGACTTTGCCTGGACATCGTCACGCAAATTTATTTGGGACGGCATGAACCAAACCGTTGGCGGCAAAAATATTATGTGCATGAGCTATTATGGTAAGGAGGCTTACGGCTTGTACGCCAAATACTCAACCCGGCTGGTAGCGCACACCATTAAAACTTATTCGCATTTTACTTTTGACTATCCTTATCCCGTGGCGCAAAGCGTTGAAGCATCAAACGGTATGGAATACCCGATGATCTGCTTTAACAATGGCCGCACCGAAAAAGACGGCACCTACAGCGAGAGCACCAAAAACGGTATGATCGGCGTGATCATCCACGAAGTCGGCCATAACTTCTTCCCCATGATCGTTAATAGCGACGAACGCCAGTGGACCTGGATGGACGAAGGCCTCAACTCTTTTGTGGAGTACCTTACCGAAGAGCTGTGGGATAACAAATTCCCCAGCAAAAAAGGTGCGGCTTATACCCAGGTGGATTATATGAAACTGCCGAAAGATGAGCTGGAACCGATCATGACCAACTCGGAAGACATCGTGCGCTTCGGGCCGAATGCTTATACCAAACCGGCAACCGCGCTAAACATTTTGCGCGAAACCATTATGGGCCGCCAGCTTTTCGACTTTGCTTTTAAAGAATATGCCCGTCGCTGGGAATTTAAGCACCCTACCCCTGCCGACTTCTTTAGGACGATGGAAGACGCCAGCGGCGAAAACCTGGATTGGTTTTGGCGCGGATGGTTCTACGGCACCGACCCCTGCGATATTTCGCTCGATTCGGTAAAGGTTGCCAAAGCGGATATGGACGGCAACCTGCCGGCACAATTTGGCCAGGGTCGCGGCCCGGGAGGGAACGGCAATAAAGTGGCGGCGCCGATTGTAAACAATTATGACGATATCTCGAAGATCAGGAACCGCGAGGATAAAACCATACAGTTTTATGTAGATAAGGATACCTCCATGCGCGATTTCTACTGGAGATACGACCGTGGCCTGGCTTCAGTCGATAGCTCCAAATTCAGGGACATGACCAAAGCCAAAACCATGGCCGACCGTACCCCAGAACCACTGACTGCTGAAGAAAAGCAAAAATATGCCAACAAGTATTTTTATGAGCTGAACTTTAGCAACAAAGGCGGCCTGGTGATGCCGATCATCGTGCAGTTTACTTATACCGACGGAACGAAGACCATCGACCGCATCCCCGCACAGATATGGCGGCTGAACGAAAAACATGTCTCCAAATTCTATGTGCAGGATAAGGAAGTATCCTCGATACAACTCGACCCATTCCGCGAGACCTGTGACATCGACGAAAGCAACAACTACTGGGGTAAACTGCCCGAGCCGTCAAAATTCCAGGTGTTTAAACAGCGCCAGGCAGCCCGCGGCGGCGCAACAGGTACGGTTAACCCGATGCAGGTAGGCAGCGGCAAGTAGGACACGATTTATAAGATAAGTCCGAAAGTCGGTAAAGTCCGAAAGTCCGAAAGACGCTGCGACTGAGGTCCGCCAACTGGCGGATAAGTGAAGATGTATACGAGAAGATTTTGAATCTTCCGGGTTAGCCCGGGAGATTTTTTTTAAGCAATAGATTGAGAAAAGGTCTATCCGCTATTTCTTACTCACCAAAAAGAAGATCAATGCAATGATGATCAGTATCACCAGTACCAGCCCAATGATCTTCCCCGGGCTGAAGGGTCGTTTACCGCTTACCTGGCCGGTAAAGCCATTGATGGCAAACTGGTAGGTTTTGTTTTTGTAAACGTAGGCGCTGATCCAGATAGGCAGCAGGATGTATTTGATGCCGACATCATCCAGGCTTGTGTTTGAGGCGCTGATCTGCTGCTCGTTGCCGCCGATGTCCTGGTAAATGGTTTGGTTGATCACTGCAGCCATGGAATTTTTGGCCACTTCCAAACCATCCGCCGGGCTAATCTGGTAAGTTTCGGAGCGGAAACCGCTAACGTAGCGTTCATCATAATTCACCAGCTTGCCAAAATCCCATGAGCCCAGTTTGTTGATGGTTTCCTGGTTGAGCGATTTGGTAGCTGTAACGATCATATTTCGAAAACTGTTTGCTACGTTACCAAATACCGGGAACCAGCTGGTTTCGCGCACCTCGCGTTCGCGCATCACTTCCTCGCCGTCAACCTCTTCCACGTAGCTTTCGGTAACATAATAATATTCGCCGCGCATGCCCTCGTAACTGGTAGATGTTTCGGCGTCAAAAGACCAGTAAGGCAGGTAAACGCCATCGATCGGCGTTGAAGAATTAGTAACTTTTTGGATAAGGTCCGCAGGTGCAAACGATAAGCCTTTCAGCCATTCTATAAAATCCTGTTTAGCTACCTCCTGGCTTACGGCAAAGGGCAAAATATAATGCGGTCGCACATAACCCTGCTTATCGGTTAGTTCAATAACCAGCGGTGAGGAACAGAACGGGCATTTATCGGCGGTAACATTGGCGGCAAGTACCGTGGTCGATCCGCAGTTGTTGCATTTCACCGTTTGCATGCCCGGATCAACCGGCGCGGATGCAAGGCTATCCACAAAACTGTCGTATTCAAACGATTCGATATCCTGGTTGTCCGATGTGCCGGTTATTTCATTCATGCTGCCGCAATGGTCGCATTTTAGCGATGTGGTGCCAGGCTCATAATGGAGCACGCTGCCACAATTGTTGCAGTTTAATGAATTGGTGATTACGGTCTTTTTTTCGTCGTCGGCCATAGTGTGATAAAATATTAGCGTTGAAATTTTTGGTTTAGCCCGGTATTGGCGGCGGCACATTGTTCAGGACATCAGCAAGGTCGGGCACAGAACCGGCAGCTACCCAGCCGGCCATTCCTTTTTTCCAAACCATGCTGCTGCCGGTGAAGGTTTGCGCAAAAGCCATCTGGCCCAACTGGTCCAAACTGTGCGGGCCGTCCGACTTGCCGTTTATGGCAATAAAGTATTCAGCTACTACGGGGATGGGCGGCGGCACATCCGGTCCGGCGTTTTGACCCCCTGCTGACGGATTAACCTGGTTGGGCTGGAAAATATTGCCGATCTGCCCCATCATGGCAGCGCCTACGCCAAGGCCCATGCCCGCTGCGCCCAAATTACCGCCAATGGAGTTTTGTGCCGACTCCTCGATGGCATTTGCCGCCTGGAACTGCGCATAAGCGCCCAGGTTGCCGATGATGCCCATTTCGCTGCGCTTGTCCAGCACCGCTTCCACTTCCGGCGGAAGGGAAATATTTTCAACCAGGAACTTGGTGAGGTTCAGCCCCATTTCGGTAAAATCTGGCTGAATTTTGTCGGTAATAAGTTTCGATATGGTATCGTAGTTTGCTGTCAGGTCCAAAACGGAGATTTTCGACTGCGCAATGGCGTCCATCCCGCGCGATACGGCGATATTGCGCAGCTGCTCGTTGATGTCGTCGGTATAAAAATCGGGGTTGGTGGCAGATATTTGGGTTAGAAAAACTCTGGGGTCGCTAACCGCAAAATTGTAAGAGCCGAATGCCCTCAACCGTATCGGCCCGAACTCCGCATCGCGCAGCATTACCGGGTTTTGTGTGCCCCACTTCTGGTTGGTGAACTGGCGCATGCTTACAAAATAAACATCCGCCTTAAAGGGGCTGTTAAAGCCATACTTCCAACCCCTTAATGTGCTCATGATGGGCATATTTTGAGTAGTCAGCTCATACATGCCCGGTCCGAAAATGTCTGCTATCTTCCCTTCGTTCATAAAAATGGCCGCCTGCGATTCGCGCACGGTAAGCTTCGCACCCATCTTGATCTCGTTATCATTGCGCGGGAATTTCCAGATCAGTGTATTGGTGGTATTATCGACCCATTCGATGATGTCGATAAATTCGTTCATTAACTTGCTAAATAGCCCCATAACCTATGGTGATTGATATGTATTTGCTTTAAAAGTATAAAATATTTTGATTACAAAATGCCCGAAGTATTTTTTTGATTAAAATGGGATAAATGTGGTAAGATGAGTCCGAAAGTCAGTAAAGTCCGGAAGTCCGAAAGAAGCTGCAACTTGTGTTTCGATCTACGGATAAACCTGTGATAACAGCCCGCTATACTTTTTATATAATTTCACGGCCACATCAACAGAGTTGCCTATTGGCGTAGTAGGGTATTGGTCATGCTGGTGCACCCAGTACCATTCCCAGTCTTTTACATCGCTTTGATAACAATTTATATCAAAAGGCCCATGGTTGATCAGCGATTGGTTTAGGCCTTCGAAAAACGCTTCCCAACGTGGTTTGTAAAAACCTTTTATTAAACCACCCCAATGCCGGTTACTGTATTCGTGCATCGGGCTGTTTTTGTCGCCCCATAGCGTGATCAAATCACGCGCGTTGAATTCGTATAGATCGCTTTCTTCGGTGGCAATCCCGTTTGCGCGTGCATCGGAAAGCCATTTTCCTAACAGAAAATCCTGGCGCGTACTTAGTAGTTCGTCCATGTCATCCAGTAACTGCAAAAATTCGCCGCTGTAACGTTTAAATCCTGCAGTATCAGTCAACGCGTAGGCATTCATGATTTTAGGCTGAAGGATATTGGCATAATCGGCCAAAACCTGCCGGGTAATATCCACCAGGTCGTACCGAAACCCATCGCTGTTTTTTAATTGATCGGCCGATTGTACAAACAGAGCCCAGGCGTTAACCAGCGTTCCGGGATAATAATTGGTCAGCGTGTCTACATGCCAATTGTCATCCATCATGTGAAAAGATGGTCTGCCGGTGATGATGCTTGCCGGCCCTTGCCGGTAGAAATTGGTGATGTAAACGCTTTTAAGCAAAAACAGCCAGGCTTTGTACACACCGGGATTGCTTTTTCCATAACGACGTTCAATATAATCTTCCAGCCAGTTGAAGGATTTGAGCTTTTTATTGGATTCTCTTTTGAACGATTCTTCCCGCCAATTTATGTAGTCGATCTGTTTGGTACGCCATCCCTGATCCATTGTCAACTCAAATATCGCGGGATTTTGCTCGATTCCTTCCGGAAGAATGCCATAACCAACCATACTTTTCGAAAGACCGCCCCTGGCTACAAATTCTCCAGCATCCTGTTCCATTCTTCCTGCGACTGTATTGTTGCCGCCGTAATTTTGCAGTGTGCCGTATATCCAGGGTTTTTTGGCGTAAGTGTTGCTGTCCCTAAAAAAATCGGCTTCGTCAGTGGTCATATCAATTACGATCATTTGGTTGTCGGGAACTGCGTCCAACAACGCCTTCAATTGCCTTTTCTTCCAAAAATGGGCGTCAGTGTGAAACGGCGAACCGCTTAAAACCCAAACAGATTTAGAATCAGCGACTGTCATCGCCGCCAAAATTTGCTTACTCATCCCACT
>Ga0302140_10004844_pt1 | contig 17109 bp, 15 predicted proteins | sample I_Bog_E1_1_FD_202095 | JGI IMG/M metagenome (GOLD analysis project Ga0302140, IMG submission 202095) | Peat permafrost microbial communities from Stordalen Mire near Abisko, Sweden - I_Bog_E1_1 | ecosystem: Environmental > Terrestrial > Soil > Wetlands > Peat | place: Sweden: Abisko, Stordalen... | reverse complement strand
CAACTCGGAGAAAGGAGGTGCTTCTAAATGCTTGAAATATTTGGTGGACCTGATCGGGATCGAACCGATGACCTCTTCCATGCCATGGAAGCGCGCTCGCTTCGGATGGGAGTTTGGTCGGAAGTCGCTCGGAAGTCGACTGCTTCGGAGTTCAGGTCACTCGTATCCAAAATCAAACGGCCTGTCCATTGGCGAGAATCGCAGCAATCTGTTGCGGGTCTCCCAGCAATGGGCGATACCGTAGGTTTGTCATCTTCTCGACCTCCCAGAAATCGTGCAAACTCAAACCGACTTTCCGTGCTTTGAGGTGCAAGCAAACTTCCTAGATCGGCCATATGGCCCATTCAAAAACTCCATAAAAAGTCCTTCCTTTGGCTTCTGCGGCACGCCTTCGAGCCATGCTCCACTCCTCCCGGGCTGCATCTCCCTCGGCCCTCAGTTGTAGCCTACTTGCGACGTCCACGTCTCCTATTCGTTCCGGGTCGGTAAGCATGCATGCTGCCAAACAAGACAACGAGTTCCACTCGGTACGGGTATTCGTGGGTGCTGTTTACGGCATCCGCTCCTTCGATGAACTGTGTCAGGACCCGTTCGGCATTTCGCCTGTGGATGGGTTTTCCCGCGGATGCATTCGTAAAAGACAGGCCGCTGTTTGTCACTTGAAAGTGCAGATTTGCTGTGGACAGGGCGTCCATTTTGACGGAGCGTGAGTACAAAAATAGGCGCAATTCGAGAACTTGGCAGATTCTTGGCTGCTCAGTTCTGCTTTAAGTTGTTGATTTTATTTGCTCCCCAGGTAGGCATCGAACCTGCAACCTGCCGGTTAAGAGCCGAATCCTCCGGTAAGCTTGGCCGCTTCCGTCACCAGAAGTGCCTTGAACCAAAACCCTTCGGTTAACAGCCGAATGCTTACAATTCGGCTAGCGCACATCTGTGTAGATTGTTTCATTTAATTGCCAGCAATACATCACAGAACAGCATACGCCTGCGAATTTGACTCAGTTTGCCGACAGACATACAGTCTCTCTGTCAAGGTGCTCCCAAGCGGAATCCATACTGAGGAAAACATGGCAAACACATTCACAAAAGATGATGCGCGAACCTGTTTCGCATGCGATCAAAACCCGCCTTCATTCAGGTTTATATCGATCGAGCGCTTTCCAAACGAGTCCCGACAATTGGAGCCTGACTGCATGGCAGCCTTATTCTGCGAGGCTTGTCTCAAGCTCGAGATCAACGAATATGTCGCAGCATTTGCCCAGAGTAACCTTCCACTCGGACGCGACGAGTCCACCGAGAGTTGCCTTTGCCGACAGATTGGATTCGCAGTCGTTCCATTGGCGCTCAGCGAGGAAGAATCCAAGCTTCTGGTCGAGGAAATCGAAGCCGATTGGCTAGAAGTCAAGGTGACCTAGCCGGGAGGAATGCGCTCGTGCAGTTTGCCGGCTTGATACCCGGTCCCGCGTGTCGGAAGGGAGAACGCGTTCGACGGTGTGTTGAATCATCACTTATATGGTGAGCACAAAGATCCAACGGCTTGGGGCAAGGGCTCAAATTGCGATTCGGTGTCAAGAACCGCGTCTCTGTTTGCACTGAGACAAACTCAAAAAAGGAGGTAACCATGAGCATAGATACATTCGACCGCAAGCCGATTCGATATTCGTCTCACTTCCGGCAAACGGTTGACGGCAATGGCTTCCTCAACGAACAGGCTTTCATCGAGAAGCACTACAGAATTGCGGAGCTCGCCGAGATATGGGGAATCGGACGAGAAACAGTGCGCAAGATTGTTAAACATGAACCAGGAGTAATCCAGATCCGCCAAGGTCGAAAGAAAGCGCACACAACGTACAGCGTGCCTGAGTCTGTCGCAAGGAGAATCCACTCCAGAATGTCGAATGTCGCTTAACCGTAACCATGAAGCGACTAGCAATGAAGACCTGAGAATGTTTCCATTACGTCGCCCCGATTCGGCCAACACGCTCATTGCTCTATCTCTGTCTCACTCGATTCACAGGCCGACAAATTACCGGATCAACCTCGTGTAACTTGGACATCAGTTAAGAGGGGTAATCACAGATCAACTGCAATCGTAGCGCAGTGTGCGGCGGACAAACCAATTGCACCTCGCTGAGCGAAACGTTTATTAGCCCTTTTGCTTCATTTGAATGAGCCGGGCGCCTGGCTTTCCTTCGAATGCATCTTGAAGGATCTTGGAGAGGCGTTGTTGGCGCCCTGGTATCCATGCAGCATAATGTGTACGGAGGACCTCCTCAGTGTCCCCAATTAGTTCCGCAACGTCGGGGATTGGCACACCTTTTTCGAGCAGAATCCTGACAAAGGTGTGTCGGAAGCGATGAGGGTGGGCAGGCGTCTCCCAAGGACCCGCTAAATCGAATACCTTGTTGAGCCTCTTGTTTCGCCAAATGTCGCAAAGTTGCTTCGCGTTTTGGGTGATGCCAGCGGCAAAAATGAGCGGGCCATAGATCTTCTGCCGCGCTCGAAGGCGCTCGACAAGCCAATCTGGAATCCATGTGAATAGGGGTCGTTTAGTCTTGTGCATGCGCAAAAAGACGTCATTCCCCTTGAGACGCTTCCCGATGTCGAATGTCGCTACGTCCGAAATGCGTAGGCCAGTGTAGACGAAAAGAAAAATGAAGTCCTTCGCGTCCTCGCCTCCCCAAGTTCGATGGCCGGGGCCTTGTTTTGTTGGAAGTCCGATCTCGTCACATGCCTTGTAGATTCTAGTCAGTTCTTCATCGGTGAAGGGTGCCTTAGGGACGGTGACAGACGATCCAACTGGGGCCTGTAGATCCTCTGCAAGGTCTTCAGTGAGCCATTTCCTCTTCCTGCAGAATTTGACGAATCCCTTGAGGCGCTCAAGCTTCTTCGCCTTGCCCCGGAGGCCGTCGTTCCATGAAGCATAGAAAATATCCATGTCTGTCACGGTCACCTGGTCGATGTGGCGGTGACCGCGGCGGTCGCAGTAGGCGCCGAGCTGATTCGCGAATGTCTGATATTTGGCGAAGGTCGTAGGCTGGATGCCGCGGCTTTTGCATTTTGCCAGGAACGCTTTGATTGCATCATCCATGGTTACGCGCTCTGAAGTCGCCGGGGGCCTTGAAGGTTCTGGGACAAGGTCGGGAGCCCATCGACCGGAGGTCTCAAGCTTCGCGGCGATTGCGCGCGCGGCCTCCCATTCCCACTGTCCTGTCGTTTGACGAGCGAATTTCCTACTGAGTGTCCCCGAGACGAAGATCGGACAATTGCACCGTTTCCAGCCCTTCTTCCGCTCGTCGTACTCAGACGTGCGGAGCTCTTCCAAGTGCCCTGACTTGCACTCGCGACGATGGCGGCGATAAAGCGCCAAGCCCATGCCAGATTGTCCGATATTGCCCGAAGGAAGTCTAGTGAAATACGTAAACTGTTATGGATAATAGGGATTTAATTTGGGGCGGCTAGTGGGGATCGAACCCACGACATCCTGAGCCACAGTCAGGCGTTCTGCCGCTGAACTATAGCCGCCATGTACCCTACAGATTGTAGCATCGATTGAGCCTCGCCAAGCCATGGTTGGGCCCGTGGTGCTAGCCCTGTCCCCAGGAAGAGCCACCCATGCCGCAATCGGATCCAATCGTCCCACGCGCCGCAGTCCAAAACGGCATCTCGACCACGCAGGACACACAAGGAAGTGATGCGACGGTTGACGCTGCACAGACGGACGAAGCACGCACGATTTCGGCGCAGGGCGTCATTCAAGGGCCGGGCCGCTGGAATCGGGGCACCTGGATATTCCGCGATTCCACGCTCCAATCACTCGAAGTCCTCCTCGATGAGGCATTCCGCGTCCCTGGCACGAACTTGCGCTTCGGCATCGACGGCATAATCGGCCTCGTTCCCGGCGTCGGCGATGTTCTGGCCGGACTCCTCTCGCTTGTCATCCCCCTGGCGGCGTGGATTCGCGGCGTACCATACATCACACTGATTCGAATGGCAGCCAATCTCGGGATAGGGGTGCTGGTGGGCACCATTCCAATCTTCGGCGATATTTTCGACATAGCCTGGAAGGTGAACCGGCGCAACTACAAGTTGCTCACGCGCCACCTTGGCGAACCGCGCCGTCACACCTGGCGCGATTGGGCTTTTCTGGGCATCCTTGCCGGCGGCCTGGGGCTCATCTTTGCCATCCCCGTTGTTCTAGTCGTCTGGTTGATCGCATGGCTTTTCAGCCATTCGCTGCAGGCGCAGTTCTAATCCGATTCACGATACAATCGGAGGAGCAAGTCGGGGCGTAGCGCAGCCTGGTAGCGCATCTGCTTTGGGAGCAGAGGGTCGGGGGTTCGAATCCCTCCGCCCCGACCAGCATAAGTTATTGATAATTAAAACGGGATTGACCCTCACAGCCAGGAATATGCACTTTGCCGCGGTAGCCGCGATAATTCGGCTGTCGCTGGCCATGCGCCTTTAGGGTCGTCGGCTGAGCCGCATCGAATTTGCAACAACGGAGATGCTGGAGAGGAGCATGGCGGCGGCGGCGAATATGGGTGTGAGGACTCCTGAGATTGCCAGCGAGATGCCGGCAATGTTGTAAAAGAATGCCCAGAAAAGGTTTTGCCGCACGATGTGCCTAGTGCTGGCGGCGAGGCGGAAGGCTTCATCCACCTTTGCGAGTGCGCCTGAAACCAGCACGACAGGAGCGGCGCTGATGGCGATGTCAGCGCCCGTGCCGAGGGCGATACCGAGATCTGCCTGAGCCAGGGCAGGCGCGTCGTTGACGCCATCGCCAATGATGGCGACCCGGTGGCCCGCGGACTGTAGTTGCTGAATGATCTTTGCCTTTCCATCTGGAGTGGCCTCGGCCGTGAAGTCGGCGATTTCGATCTGTCGCGCAGTCCACTCAGTCGTGGGCCAGGCATCTCCGGAAACGAGCTTCACCTGGATGCCGCGCCGGACCATGCTTTGCACCATTGCGATCGCGTCGGGCTTGAGTTGATCGCCGAATGCGAGAGCGGCCCGTAGCGTGCCTCTGATTCCAAAGAGCGCAACGGTGCGTCCCTGCGTTTGCCAGCGGTCAATGGCCGCCTCAGCATCGGCGCTGATGGCGCAGTTCTGGTCCTCGGCCAAAGCGCGATTGCCGATGAAGATGGTTTGGCCGTTGTGCTCGGCGACGATGCCCTGGCCCTTTCGAATTTCAACGGAACTGACGATGGCGGGGCGGACGCCTAGATCGCGGGCATATTGCACGACCGCGCGGCCGAGGAGGTGCTCGGAATATATCTCGACTCCAGCGAGGAGCGGAAGGTACTCATCCAAAGAAGCGGAGGGATCCGAGCTCGAGAATTCGCGGCCCGAGTTGAAGAAGGCAATGTCGAGCAGCCGGAAATCGCCAAACGTGACGGTGCCTGTCTTGTCGAGGACGAGCGTGTCCACGTTGTTCATAGTTTCAAGCACGCGGCTGTCGGCAATGAGGAGTCCAGACTGGGATGCAGCTCCAACTGCGGCTGTGATAGCGAGAGGAGTGGCCAGGCCAAGAGCGCAAGGGCAAGCGATGACCAGGATTGCAGTGGCACGCAGCATAGCGGGGCCTACGCCATGGTGTGTTGCGACGAGAAAGACGAAGTCGGCAAGCGCAAGCACGACAACCGCGGGAACGAAGATGCGCGAGATCTGGTCGACTGTGCGCTCGATTGGCGCGCGGCTGGATAGCGCGTTCTCGACGAGACGAATGATGTGTGCCAGCGCGCTGTCCTCGCCTTTGCGCAGGGCGCGAACACGAATTACGCTTCCGGCGTTGAGGCTGCCGGAGACCACGGTATCGCCTTCAACTTTTGCGCGCGGAGCCGATTCGCCAGTCAGCAGCGACTCGTCGGTATGAGTTTTGCCCGTGACGATGATGCCGTCAGCAGGGACCCGCTCACCAGCCTTGACGACGAAGATGACGCCGGGCTCGAGCGCGTCAATTGAGACAAAGCGCTCACCAGAGGCGATTTCGACTCGCGCTTTTTTCGGCATCTCGCGGTAGAGCATGGAGATGGAGCGAGCGGCGCGGTCTTTGGCTGCACGCTCAATGAGTTTGCCGGTAAGGACCAGGGTGACGATTGCGGCATCCGTATCAAAGTAGACGTGTGTCTGACCACGCAGTGTTTGGGCGACAGAGAGCGCGTACGCGGTGAGTATGCCGAGGGCTAGCAGTGTCTCCATGCGGGCCTGCAGACTGCGGAGACCCACCCCGGCAGAACGGAGAATGGGCCATGCGGAATAGAAGACAAGCGGCGTGGCTAACGCCCAAAGGACGAAGGGCAAAATACGGCTAGCGTCAGCAGAGATTTTCTCGAAGTAGCCTACATAGAGAATGACGCTGAAGGCCATGATGTTGGCCCAAAGAAATGCCGCGACGCCTGTGCGTGTTAACAGATCACGCAGATCGGATTTCGATTGATTGGCTTCCTGGCCATATTCCGTGGCGCGATAACCAAGCTCTTGAATCCGAGCTGGAATGCGATCGGGCGGCAGCAGCAGGGGTGAGTATTTGACCTTGGCCAGATCAGAGGCAAAAAAGACGTCGGCACTGACGATGCCGGGCAACTGCTTGATGGCGTGCTCAATCAACCAGCCACATGCCGAGCACCACATTCCGCCGATCTGGTAGAGCGCTTCCTGGGTTGGAGCATTCGGATCGATGGGAGCAACTGGCGATGTGGTCGCACGAGGACTATCGACCCCTGGATTCGAAATTAGGCCAAGCTCGAGACTGCGACGATAGACCTCAGTCTCGCGAATGTTCTGCCCGCTGGCGAGCACACCGCTCTCAAGCAGTATGGCGTAGACGTTTGCGCAACCCATGCAACAAAAACCAACTGAGCGGCTATCGAACTCCCGCGTAAGTGCGCCGCGCCCGCAAGGCAGTTCACAAAGGCCGCATGGACCTCCGGTAGACATGACTAGTGAGCCGAGGAGGACTGAGCCGACTGTTGTGCCTTCCCGTCTGGTGGCGACGGCTGTGCGGGCTGTGACTGCGACTCAAGCGGGCGGCCCTGTTGGTCAAGCATTACCGGATTGATGCGTTTGGTTTCAATGTAGGCAAAAATGAGAATTCCGCAGAAGAAGATAAAGATGAGCGCAAGGACAACGCCCAGCGGCGTAATCGGGCTGCGCTCTTCGATTGGTTCAGCGGGGTTGGGGGAAGTTGGCATGGCTACTCCGTTGTTCATGATGGAATCCTCAATGGGGTCAAGGCTTGGCTGGAGCCTCGAAGGGCGCGATGAAGTTCTCGTCGAAACTGAGTGGGGCTTGTGCCGGTGTTACCTGGGCATGAATCGTGATGTGGTTAATGCCGAGGCGGGCGCCAGAAACGGGCGATGCAATATCGAACTGATGCTCAATGCTTCCGCCGGGGGTAAGAACGACGTATTGGTCAAGGCCAGTGATGGTGGCAGAAGGCAGCCCCGAAACGGAAAGTGTGACGGTAGCTTGCTGGTGGCCGCGATTGGAGGCGAGCAAGCGGAAGTGGTTGTGAATCTGGCCATCGGCAGCAACGGTGTAAAGTTCGCTGCGGTTGGGGAAGATGCGCACGAGGACAGGCTTGCGCAGGCCAATGGCAATGGCGAGACCGGTGGCGTAGATCAGGAGAAGGACGAGGATGACGATGCGCTTGCCGTCGCGAAGGCCGATGCGGCGATACCACTTTTGCTCTTCGACGAAATTGCTTGAGTCATCTCCCCATCCATATTGAATGACAGTCTGCCGGTTCATTTTGCCGAGGATGCTGGAACAAGCATCGACGCATTCGGCGCAGTGGGTGCACTCGAGCTGATGCGAGGACTTGCGGATGTCGATGCCCATAGGGCAAGCGCGGACACATTTGGCGCAGTTGATGCACATGTGCTGGGGATCGTGAAAGTGAACCAGCAGCGTGTGCTTGTCGGCAAGCATGTTTTGGAGGTAGCCATAGGGGCAGATAGCGGTGCAGAATCGCTGGCGAAGGAAAGCAAAGTCAAAGAAGGTGACGGCCGTAACTGCAGCACCGAGGATGCCGCCCGCGGTACGAATGTCAAAGCTCATCAATCGATGGAAGAGATCCAGGGGTGGAACAAAATAAGAGACGAAGACAAAGGCGAAGAACATCGAAGGGGGGATTCCGAAGATGTACACGACAGCTTTGGAGATCCACCAGCGGGTCTTATCCGATGATCTTGAACAAGTGCGATTGACGCGCTTGGTGATCCAGTTCTCGGTTGTGTTGGCGGCCTCGCTGAAGATCATCTGCGGGCAGAGATAGCCGCACCAGAACCGGCCGTAGATCATCGCCATTGCGGCGATCAGTATCCATAAAAACATCATAGTGAGAAAGAGGATGGCAAATTCGCTGATCCAAAGCTCTACGCCGAAGAAGTAGAAGCGCTGGCGCGGAATGTCGACGCGCATGATGTCAAAGAGCGGTAGCAGGATGAATATTAGAACGCAAATTGTCTGCACCGTCTTGCGTACACGGTGATAACGCGAACCCGGGATTGTGACTTTGCCCGGAGCTTGATGCGGCTTGCTTGCGTGAGTCAGCACGTGAACAACCACCAATCAGATCGACCTTTGGCCCATATGGCAATGCATCATGAAGGGGCCGGCCAATGCGCCCCTGGCAATCAGGATTGCACCCATGACCAGGACCGTGATTGCAGAAATTGTGGTACCCCAGCGGGCGATCCTACGGGTGGCTGCCGACGAGCCGAGACCGACAACGACGAGTGCGACGCTGGTGCCCATGCCAAAGGCGAGCATGGTGAGTGCGCCGCCAAGCGGCGTTGCCATGCCGACCGCTTTCATGAGCGCAGCATAAATCAGGCCGCAGGGCAGGAATCCCATCAGCAGGCCAAGCGCAAACTTGGCTTGAGAGGATGGTGAAGAGATGAGTCTGCCCACTGGGCGCAGGAGTCTGCCTGGCATTGCGAACCCTCCCCATCCCTTAAAACTTCTGGCCAGGCCAAACATTACAAGAGCTGTAACAACCATGGCGGCGCCGGCGATAATTGCAGCCGCGTTTTCGAATCCCGCAAGGCGGCCAACCCAGCCCATGGCGCCGCCGGCAAGTCCGGCAACCGCACCAAGCAAGATATAGGTGATGGTGCGGCCCGCGTTGTAAGCAAGATGCAATCCCAACAGCGAACGGTGCTGCAGACCTGTGTTCGCGGCGACGCTGTAGGTAAGCACGACAGGCCCGCACATCTGTATGCAGTGCAGGCTGCTGACAAATCCAAAGACCAGTACAAGGTAAAAGTCCGCGGGATTGAATGCCGGTGTCATAGGTTTTCTATGCGCTCCCGGCTGGCTGGGTGCGCTTCAATTTTGGATTCAGGCCCGGGACCGAAACACACTGGCGCTTGAATACGAATCGCTGCATAGTGATTGCGTGCGACGGGCAGCGGACCGCACAGAGTCCGCAGCGAATGCATGTGGATTCGTCCTTGACCATGACCCCGCCCAAGGCGTCGAGATGGGATTTATCAAACTTGGCGAGCTCGGCGGGTGGAACCCCGGCGAGACCGGCGGCCCAATCGAGCCCTTCCTGCGTCTTGCATAAGTCGGCAACTCCGATGAGTTTGATAAGGCTCTCGGGGCAGACGTCAACGCAGCCGGTACAGGCCACGCACATGCCGGTGTCAAAGACAGTATTTACATTGCAGCGGAGGCAGCGCGAGGCCTGGGTACGAGCTTCGGCATCGGGATAGTTCTCTTCGACAATGCGAAGCGAAACGGCGCGCTCGCTGGCTGCAACGACTGGCGGATGATGACGACGAAGCTGATCCCAGCCTTGTCGCATGGTGTAGGCCGCAGTCTCCCACGCGGACTGAACAGCGATCTGCGTGTTGGTGCCGCGCAGGAAGTCGTGCATGGAGCGTGCCGCAATCTGTGCGGAGCGAATGGCATGGATGAACAAGCGCGGGCCGTGCGCGATGTCGCCGCAGGCAAATACGTCTGGCGCTGTGGTCTGGTAGGTTTCGGGGTCGACCTTGATTAAGCCGCGTACCGACTCTACCCCGTCGCCAGGCTGCAGGAACGATAGATCAGAGGACTGGCCAATGGAGAAAATGATGGTATCGGCTTCGATGGTATCGACATTGGATTCGTTGAATGTCGGGCTGAAGCGATGGTTGGCGTCGAAAACGGCGGTGCACTCGACCGTGCGCAGGCCGGCAACATTCCCGTTTTCGCCCACGATCTCACGAGGCCCGCGCGAGTTATGGAGGACCAGTCCTTCTTCAGAGCCTTCATTCACCTCGACCTCATCGGCTGGCATCTCATGGCGGCCCTCGAGGCAGACCACGTGCACTTCGCGCTTGCCGCTGAGGCGCATCGCTGAGCGGGCAACGTCGTACGCAACCGACTCCCCGCGGGCCGTATCCGCGGTGTGTTCTTCCGTTTCCATGGCATCGAGTGGTCGGACCGCGGAGCGGGCAACGTCGTAGGCCACGTTACCGCCGCCGATGACGACGATCTTGTTTCCGACAGGAAGCGGCGTGCCGTCGTTGAAGGCGCGTAGAAAGTCCATGCCGTCGTAGACACCATCGAGATTCGATCCGGGCAGATCCAACTTGCGGCCCTTCGGCAAGCCGACTCCGAGAAAGACTGCCTTGTACCCCTGATCGCGCAACTGCTGGATGGTGAAGTCGCGACCGAGGCGCTGGTTGCATTTGAGTTCGACGCCGAGAGAGAGAATGGCATCGATTTCTGCCATGACCAACTCGCGTGGCAAACGGAAGACAGGCACGCCGGCTGTCAACATACCTCCGGGCTTGGCTGAAGCTTCAAAAACCGTGACCTTGTAGCCGAGAAGAGTAAGGTCGTTCGCTACAGTCATGCCGGCGACGCCCGCGCCGATTACCGCGATCTTCTCGAAGCTGCCGCGATTGGGCGACAGCATTTCAAGATTTGCGCCGGCGCGATAGTGAGTGAAATCGCCAGTCTCCGGGCCGTACTGAGAGGTCACAAATCGCTTGAGAGCGCGAATGGAAACGGGCTCGTCGAGGCTACCGCGGCGGCAGTTCGCTTCGCACGGCGCACCACAAACCCGCCCGCAGATTGAAGCGAAGGGGTTGGTGGCACGCGCAATACGATAAGCGTCCTGGTCGCGGCCTTCGGCTATCGCGTTCACGTAGCCGCACGCATCGGTGTTTACCGGGCAGGCATCCTGGCACTTGACCATCTGCATCCAGTAGCCTGCCCCGCCGATCATGTCGAAATGCCCGTTTGCTGGCGCCATGATTTGCTTGTTATTCCTCGTGTTTTTGCTTGCCAAAGACAAAGGCGAGCAGAATGACTGCATAGACCACAATCATGGCCCCAACGATGTACATGAAGGTGTTCGCGCTTCCCGTCACTGCGTTGAGTTGCTGTACGAAGATGCCGCGGGTGGAATGGTTGACTTCGCCATTCATAAATAGGAAGAGGTACACGACCATTGCCAGGATGATGATTGGATAAGCGAGCTTGAGAAATCCTGGAATCTCAGAATCTTTGCGCTCAGTAATCCAGCCGTCGGAATACTCCTTCAGTTCGGGCTTGTTGGGTTCAGTGTTCATCATGGCCTCCCCGGCCCTTTTTCGCCGGCAGGTTCATCAGGGTCGTTGTTACATTCGTCGCGGAGCATGCGGTACTTGGGCTCCTCGCTGTTAGGGCCCAGGTAACCGGCCTTGACGGAGCGAACAAAGAAGTACACGGCTCCGCCAGCGAGCAGCGCGAACAGGAAGTACGAGAAGTAAATCGTGGGATACGTGTAGTCGTTCATGGTTCCTCGCTTCTACTTTTCGTAGTCGTTATCCGGCCGCCAGTCCTTGGCACGGCCACGGGTCTGCAGGTAAGCCACCAGGTCGTCCAGCTCCTGGGGATTGTTGGCGATCCACGGAAAAGGAGGCATGATGGAGCCGGGCACGAGGTCGCGCGGATTGTTGAAGTGCGCCTTGTGCCACTGCTTGTTGTACTTGCCACCAACGCGCGAAAGATCAGGTCCAGTGCGTTTGGTGCCGAAGGTCTGGCGCCAGTCGTTAACGAACTCGTCGGGAGTTGAAACGGGCGAATCAACACCTTTCCATCCCGAGCGCTTCACGTCGCTGAGCAGCGTCCGGGTCTGCTGCGTATGGCAGTATTTGCAGCCCTCACGGATGTAAATGCGATAGCCGCGCATCTCCTGGTCGGTATAAGCAACCAATTTGCCGGTGGGACCCTTTGTGGGATCGTGATTCTCAAAGGGCTTGTTCCAGCTCTTGTCGAGCAATGGCGGCTCGACGGTGGTGAGCAGTCCGCCGATGAAGAAGAGGCCAAGGGCCGCTGCTATAAACCCCATTGCGTTCTTGTCGGTTTTGTCTAGCATGATATCTCCCTTCTCCTACGACCGGGCCGGCACTGCCGCCGAAGATTTGCCGCCGTCGATGGCGGTAGACAGAATGTTGAACATAAACAGGACGATTCCCGAGAAGATGATGATGCCGGAAAGGAAGCGAACCATCCAAACAGGTTCGAGCGCAACCACGGTGTCAATAAACGGGATGGACGGGTTGTTCCACTGCCATCCCTGCCAGAAGCCGCCCAGCCACAGCGCGGTAAACATTCCGAGGCCGCCGATGAGGAAGAGCCAGAAGCTCCAGTTGGCGAGAGTCTCAGAGTGCAGTTTGGTGTGGAAGATCCGCGGGGTGACGTAGTAGACGCCGGCCATCGCCATGAACGAGAAGGTTCCCAGCACGGCCATGTGCGCATGGCCCGGTATCCAATCTGTCTTCGAAACAATCGCATTCACCGAGCGCAGGCTGTGCATGGGCCCCTGGAAGCAGGTGAGCAGATAGAAGATGGTTCCCGACATTAGAAACTTGAGCGAGACGTTGTCGCCCAGTTGATGCCACTGGCCCTTCATGGTTGCGATGAAGTTGTAGACCACCGCCCATACCGGAATGAGGAGCATGACCGAGAAGACGATTGCGATGGTTTGCAACCACTCCGAGATAGGGCCGTGAAGCATGTGGTGCGCGCCCGTCCAAACGTAGACAAAGGCCAGCGACCAAAAGCCGATCATGGAGAGCTTGTGGCTGTAAAGCGGGGAGTTCGATGCGCGCGGAATGAAGTAGTAGGCGACAGCGAGTCCGGCAGGAGTAAAGATGAGACCGACGGCGTTGTGGGTGTACATCCAGTTGAGGTTGGCCTGATTGACGCCGGTGACGCCAGGCAGCAGCGTGGCGAAGTTTCCGGTGAGATAGACGAAGGCCGTCCACAGGATGGTGCCCATGAGGTACCAGGTAGAGACGTACATCTGCTCGTACTTCCGATTCAGGATGGTCATGAAAATGTTCGTGCCAAACATGATCCATGCGATGACAACGAGGACCGCAACCGGAGTGGGCAGGTCAGCATACTCCAGGCCCTTTTGGTAGCCGCCGAGAAGCGTAACGATTGCACTGAGGATGATGACGTTCCAGAGAATCGACGTTGCGACTCCCAGCTTCTCGCTCCACAACTTGACGCCGCACAGTCGCGGCACCAGGTAATAGGCCAGGCCCATGTCAGCAGCAAGGAGCCAGCCGAACAACATGCCGTTGACATGCAGCGGCCTCATGCGGCCGTAAGTGAAATAAGAGATGGAGCCCAGAAACTGCGGCCACACAAATTTCGCCGCAATGATGAGCGCGATAATGCCTACGACTGCGAAGTAACATACTGCTCCGAGCAGGAACCACTTCACGGTTGTGTCCTCGTGAATGTCCTGTACGGCAAGGCCAGCGGCCGAGCTACTTCCTTGCCGAATTGCAGGTTGAGTTGCCATTAAAGCCTCCTGGAATGACTTCCACTGCCTGGTTCACTTCCCGTGTTTGTTTCCTATTTGGCTGCTTTGTTCATGCTGCGGATGTAATTGACGATGTCGCCGACATCGTTTTGCTGAAGCCCATAGTCCAGCCAGGAAGGCATTGCTGTGCCTTCCACGCCATAGTTAATGGATTCGAAAAGCCGATGGTCGGAGGCGCTGTTCATGAATGCGAAGTTGCGAAGATTGCGAGGACGCGGAGAAATGTCGGGCGAATTTGGCCCGTGGCCGTCAGCCTTCTTGCCGTGGCAGCCGATGCAGCGCGCCTGGAAGATGGTTTCGCCGCGGTCGACAGACTGCTGCGACATTGCAACCGGGTTGACGTCAGGCACTTTGCGCGGCTTGAGTTCGCGCGGCTTTTCTTTCACATAAGTCGCCCACACATAACTGAAGACGCCGTTCACTTGGTCGTCGGTAAGAACCTTACCCCACGGCGGCATCGAGGTCCCGGGAACACCGTTCTTGATTGAGTTGATGAACCGGTCGTGCGGCTTGTTGGCCATGAACTCGGCCAGAGTAAGATCACGTGGAGCCGGATCAATGTAGATGGCGTTTACGCCCTTGCCGTCGCCCTTGTCTCCATGGCAGCGCGCGCAGAGTGTCTTGTAGGTGTCGGCGGGGCTCATTGCCGGTGGCGAGGTTGTCCGCGTAAGCAGGAACGCCGCCATATCCCCGTAGTCGTTTTCGGGCAGACCGAAGGCCGGCATGTTTGAGTCGGGAATGCGTGAGCGAGGAGTGCGGAAGTGCGAGACCAGCCAGTCGTGATCGCGGATGAGGCCTTCGTAAGTCAGATCGGGCGAGATGCCACCGTCGTGGTCGCCGAGTTTGTGGCACGACAGGCAGGCATAGCCGTTTACGAGTTGCTCACCGCGAGCTGAAGTGCTGAGGTTGGCCGAAACCGTGGCCGCGACTGCCGCTGCGCTCTCAGGAACCGGAGCGATCGTTGAAGTATCAAGCTTGAAAGCCTCCATGGGAGACTCAGCAAGCGTTGTTCCCTGGCGGCTCTTCAGGAAGATGACCAGCGCCTTGCGGTCGTCGTCGCTGAGCTTGAACTTCGGCATGACTGAGGTTGGCGTGTACGCGCGGGGATCGACGATGTGGCCCCACAGATAATCGACCTTACGTTCCTTGCCGATCTGGGTCAGGTCAGGTCCGATGGTGCCGGACGACAAGCCCTGAATGCGATGACAGCCAAAGCACCCGGTCTTGAAAAAGAGCTCGCGACCGCGCGTAACAAGCGGCGTTCCGGGAAAGTCCTTATCGGTGTGGCAGCGAGCACAGTTGGCCTGAAGGTAGTCTTTGCCCTGCACATGTAAGGCGATGCTCTTGTCCCAATTGGATTGAACTGTGAAGCCGAGCAGCGGGTACGGCCAGGCATCGTCTTCGCCATGCGCATCGGCCTTTTCCAGGCCATGGCCCTGCCCGTCGTGGCATGTGGTGCAGCCAAACTCGCTGAACTTGTGCTTTCGCTCCCAACGGCCATTCTTCTGCACATCGCCAAGCTGCGCGAGGTATGGATGTGTGCGAACAGGTTCGTTGCCCTTGTCGAAGCGCGGATCGTCGACCGCGATGTGACAGCTTTCGCAGCGGTCTACGATTGTGCCTCCGTGCGCATCCTTGAAGCTCGCAACGATGTTCTGCTCGAGCTTCGGGTCGCGCCCTTCCAACGAGGCTTTCTCGGCGGGCGTCTTCGCCATAGCGAGAGCCTGATTCAGATATTCCTTCTGGCTGTCTTGCCAATGGCTCTGGAACTGGCCGTAGATCACCACTCCAGCAAGAATCAGCAGCACCAGACTCAGGACGGCTAAAGCCAGTCGCATACCCTTAAGCTCCTCAGAACGGTGACACGAACGACCAGTTCGCGCCGCGGAAGAATGTACCAATCACGATGAGGACAACATTGATAAGAACGAAGGTGAGAAAGAGGGCGTTTGCCCAGACGCGTTCACGCGCGAACCAGCGGCCTACGCCCGCCTTGCCCCGGTCAATGTATGGGACCAGCGCGAGCAGCAGCAGTTCGATTCCCGGTACACCGACGCCGCCCCAGAAGGCGGAGTAACTCACCTGTTCCTGCAGACCCAGGAAGTACCAAGGCGCCTTGGCCGGATTCGGCGGATGCATGACGTTGACCGGGTGTTCCAGCGGCGCGTTGAAGAAGATGGAAACCGCCATCACGCCAATGATGGTGATGAGCAAAACAACCAGTTCGGCAATCAGTAGATTCGGCCAACTGAAGACGGTGTCCTCTTCCAGCTTCCCAACCTTGACGAATGGCCCGCGGACCAGGCCCTGAATGGTAAAGCGGCGCGGCGCCGATTCGGCAGCCACGACTGCCGCACTCGCGACAACAGGTACCGCCTGTTCGATCTCCACAGAAACCGGCACCGGAACTGGAGCCGATTCCTCCGGCTTGGCCAGGCCGCCATCCTTGCGAATACGCCAGAAGTGGATGGCGACAAACATTGTAAGGATCGTCGGCAAAACGACGACATGGAGCACATAGAAGCGGAGAAGGGCTTCCTGCCCGACGGTGGCATCGCCCAGCAGAAGGAACTTCACTGACTTGCCAATGAACGGCGCGTAGGCGGCAATTGAGGTTCCCACTGTGATCGCCCAGAATGCCAACTGATCCCACGGCAGCAGGTAGCCAGTAAAGCTGGAAAAGAGGGTAAGAATGAAGAGCGTTACGCCGATGAGCCAGTTGAATTCGCGAGGGGGCTTGTAGGCGCCGGTGAGAAATACGCGGCACATGTGCAGGAAGACCACCGCGACCATGGCGTGCGCGGCCCAGCGGTGCATGTTGCGCAGGATAATGCCGAAGGCCACAGAACTGCGCAGGTCAAGCATGCGGTCGTAAGCCTGCGTGGTCGACGGCACGTAATAGAACATGAGCAGGATGCCGGTGACCATGAGGATGACGAAGAGGAAAAAGCTGATCAACCCCAGGCCCATGGTGTAAGTAGGCCGCAGGGCCTGCCTGCTGACACGTACCGGCTGAATATGCAGAAAGAAGTTGCTGAAGCTGGTGGCTGCGCGCCCGCGATCTGACGAGGGCAGAGGGTTGCGGAAGATGGACATCCAGACATTCTTTGGCAGGTCCACCAAGGCCTTTACCATCGAGTTCTTCTCTTTACTCATAGGATCAGGGCTCATACGTTCAGGTAGGTTCCCGTCTGGATTTCGCTGTCCTTGTCCACCTCAAGTTCGCCGCTGGGCGTGAGGGAGACCTGAAACCACGCGAGTGGCTTCGGCGCGGGTCCGCCGGTGAC